>ENA-UOOE01000371-UOOE01000371.1-fermentation-metagenome-genome-assembly--contig:-NODE-371-length-45321-cov-6.260615_pt1 | contig 45321 bp, 44 predicted proteins | sample MGYA00245776_ERZ724021 | MGnify/ENA primary metagenome ERZ724021 (study PRJEB28704, sample SAMN03018321) | fermentation metagenome | biome: anthropogenic terrestrial biome; feature: soil; material... | reverse complement strand
AGCACAAAGGAGCCGATCTCCCTGCCATCCAGCACAACGTCATTCTTTTGAGCCACGGCACGCTGCGCCTCGGCCAGCTTGATGCGCACAGCCGGAATGGCGCTGATATCCGATGCGCCCTGGGCGATCTCTTGCGTACGTATGAGGCCGGAGACATCCTCTCCGTCGAGGTAGGTATGCTGCACGCCGGGGTGGTCGGGTTCAAGGAGTTCCGCATGAACGAGTTCAACGAGCAGATCGTCGACTCCTGCTACCTGCGGGACGATCTCGACTACATCGCCATGGGGCACTACCATGGGAACCAGGACGTGGCAGCCAATACCGCCTATAGCGGCTCCATCGAGCGGTTCTCCTTCGCCGAGGCTGGACAGAAGAAGGGGTTCCTATGCGTGGACCTCGAAACGAGGAAGAGGAAGCTGGTCGAGCTGCCCGCCCGCCCGATGCTCGACCTGCCGGCCATCGACGGCCGCCACCTCGACCCTGCTTCGCTCATGGCAGAGATCGAAGCGCGACTGGACCGCGACCTCGACGGCAAGATCGTCCGGCTGAAGGTGAGGGACCTTCCCCGGACCACGTATGAGGCGCTGGACTTCAGGAGGATCAGGGACCTTGCCGCCGGCGCCATGCACTTCGAGCCCCGCTTCGAGATCGACCGCGAGAACGTTTCCATCCAAGCCGGCGCGGCCACCATCAACTCGCTGGAACAGGAGTTCGTGTCGTTCCTGGAGAGATATCCGGTGGAGGGCGTGAACAAGGATGCGCTGCGCGCGCAGGGGCTTGAGTACCTGAAAAGGGGGCTGGAAGGATCCGACTGATCTACCTCGAGCTGGAGAACTATCGGAGGTTCCGCTCCGCCCGGCTGGAGTTCCCGGATGGCGTCATCGGCATCATGGGCCCGAACGGTTCTGGGAAGTCGACCCTGGTCGAAGCGATCTCCTGGGTGCTGTACGGCAGCGGCAGCGTGGACCGCACCGACAAGGAAGGCATCAAGCGCTCCGGAGCGGGGTCGAACGATGATTGTTCGGTGAAGATCATATTCGAGCTGGGCGGGGTGCAGTACCAGGTCCGCCGGGCCATGAGGGGTAAGAACCTCAAGGCCGACGCCGAGATCCTCGGCAACGGAGAGGTGCTGGCATCCACCGAGCGTACCGTCACTGCACAGGTAGAGAAGATACTGGGCATGGACCACCGTTCGTTCTTCCTCTCGGTGTTCGCTCGCCAGAAGGAACTGTCCGCCCTATCGGCGCTGACCCCCGCGGAGAGGAAGAAGCTCATCGTGCGCATGCTCGACCTCGACGTGCTGCAGCGCGTCATCGACGACATCAAGCGGGACGAGCGGGACGAGAAGGCCGACCTGCAGTTCGTCAACGAGCAGCTGCTGACCGTCGACCGGAGGCCGAAGCGCGAGGTGCTCACCGAGGAGAGGACGGCCTTGGAGGAGGAGCTGGCGTCCCTGCGCCGACAGTTCGATGCTGCCAATCAGGACGTGGCCAGACTGGAGGCGGAGCTGGAGAAGGCCAAGGGGCATAAGGAGTGGGTCGCCCTCAAGGAGGAGGAGTTCCGACAGCACGACCGCCGCCTGTCGAGGAAGCGGGACGAACTGGAAGAGCTGAACAAGCGGAAGCAGGCAGTAGAGAAGGACATCACCGCCCTGCAAAGTAGGCTTTCCTCATTGCCGGACCTCAAAGCGAGGAAAGAGGAGCATGACTCGCTGCTGAGAACGAAGGAATCGATGGATGAGGGGTTCAGGGCCCACCTGGAACGAGCAAAGCTGCTGGAGTCGCTTCAGCGCAGCGAGGACGATATGGCCCGCGCCGAGAGGACGATCACCGACGCCACGACCGAAAGGAATGCGCTGAAGGACCCCCAGGGAAATCTGGACAGGGTCATCGAGAACCTGGAGGCGCTAGACTCCGAGATCGTGGGGACGCGGGAGAGGATCTCCAGCGCGGATGCCGAGGTCCGCGGCCTGCGGAAGGAGGTGAGCGAGCTGGAACGGAAGCGGGAAGAGGTCATCTCGCTAGGTCCGGATAGCATATGCCCCACCTGCCAGCGGCCGATGGGGGACCAGCACACCCATCTCGTCTCGGCGTTAGACGAACAGCATGAGGCCGCGGACGCCTCCATCGCCAGACTGGAGGGCCGGCTTGGCGAGCTACGGGAAATGCTTCAGATCTTCCAACTGAGGAAGGGCGCTCTCGAGGAGAGGAAGAAGAAGCTGCAGGCCAGCGTCAATGCGGCCACCGGCCTCGACGAGCGGCTGAAGCATGCCAACGAAAGCCTCGCCAGCCTGACGGGGCAGCGGGACTCGCTGTCGTCGAAGTTAGCCGCACTGAGCGCCGACCAGTTCGACGAGGCCGCGTACCAGGCGATCAAAGAGCGCCTTCCCGGCCTGCGGGCCGCGGCGGACAGGTTCCAGACGCTGACCGGCGAGGCGACGCGGCTGCCGGAGCTTCAGGCCAGATTGGATGAGCTGAACGCCAGCATCGTTCTTCGAACCAACGAGGTCAAGATATTCCAGGATGACCTGGCGGCGGTCGGCTACACCGAGGGGGACCTGAAGAAGGCCCAATCGGCGTATGAGGCTACCCTGCAGGCCCGAGAGGGCGGCTACAACGAGGTGTCGATGAAGGTCATGGGAATAGAGCACACGCAGCAACGGCTGGACGACAAGAACAAGGCCATAGCCGAGATCGAGGACATGGAGCGGAGCGTGGATGGCCGCACCATGAGGGTGCAGGAGCTCGCGATGCTGGCCAGGGTCATGGGGGACTTCAAGCAGAACGTCATGGAGCGCATCACCCCCACGCTGTCGGAGATCGCATCGGACCTGTTCGTCACCATGACCGACTCCAAGTACGGCGGCATCGAGCTGGACGACAATTACGACATCCAGATCTATGACGGCGGGGAGAAGTACCCCCTGTCCCGATTCTCCGGCGGAGAGAGCGACCTCGCCAACCTCTGCCTGCGCCTGGCGATCTCCCGCGTCCTGGCCGACCGTTCGGGCAACGACATCAACTTCCTCATCCTGGATGAGATATTCGGCTCCCAGGACCAGGTGAGAAAGAGAGCGATAATGGAGACGCTGAACCACCTGGAGAAGCGGTTCCATCAGATCGTGCTCATAACCCACATCGACGATACGAAGGACATGATGAGCAACGTGGTCACCGTCAAGGAGATGGATGACGGCTCCAGCGACATCATCCTCTGACGCGGCGCTTCACAGCCTCGAGACGATCTCGCGCCGCTTGGACTCGTACTCCTCCTTGGAGATGAGTCCCTTCTCCAGCAGCTCCCTCAGCTTCACCAGGCGCTCCTCCGCCTCCACTGGAGAGATCGGCTGAGGCGGCAGCTGCGCGGGAACGTAGGCCGGAGGCGCCTGCACCCTCACGTTCTGCCAGGACGGGTTCAGCATGGCCTCCTCGGCCCTCTTGCGGACGTAGAACGGATTGGGTATGTCGTCCCACCTGACCGCGCCCCGCTGGTCGGCCTGCAGCGCCGGGTTGTCGGAATCGATCCCTCCCGTCTCGCCGGAGGTGGAGAACATCACGTCCCCAAAGCCCAGGGCGCGTTCCAGCAGCGTCTGATGCACCGTGACGTTGGATATGCGCTCATGGCGGGTGTCGCCGAACCGGATGTTGAACACGCCGTACTGTGTCATGATGCGGCGGTCGGTGATGGCGAACGCGGTGTGGGTCCAGACGATGTAATCCCACAGGAACGCGAACAGGCCGACGGCCGCGGGAAGGAACGATATGACCCCGTTGCCGAACAGGCCGGCGATGTCGATGATGATGACCGCCACGCCCAAGACCAGCGCCGCCACGCCCATCCTATTCTCGGCCGACGGCATGAGCAGCAGGAGGATGGCCAGGACGGCCCAGACCGAGATATCGGCGTTCATCGCGCCGACCGCGCCATAGTTCAGCATCAGCACGAAGCCGAAGATAAGGGTCAGGATGAACAATATCAGAGGCTGGACGAAGTACACTATGGATGAGGGCCTTCCCTCCCACAGCAGGGACTCCCCGGAGGCGAGTCGGCTGCGCGGGAATATCTGGCTCCTCTGAAGCATGGACGAGTCGGTCATCTGAATCACGGAATGGTCATGCAGGGTATAATACTGGTTCACTCCCCCCACGCCGCCTCGATGTCGACGTGCTCGCGAACGGTCCGGGCGATCAGCTCGACCTTGTCCCGGTCGCCGGGGTCGATGCGGGCGATGAGATGGTCGATGCGGTCCGACGCCTCCAGGGTGTTCATGTCAGTCAGCAGGACCGGCACCCCGGCCTCGTACGCCTTGACCAGGACTGCCTTGGCAGGTGGCATGCCTCCGGTCAGCACCAGGCAGGAGGTATCGGTGGACAGCGCAGCCATCTGGACATCGGTCCGGTCGCCGCCGGTGATGAGCGCCTTGCGGGCCACCCGGCGCATGTGCTGGAGCGCCGTCTCCGGGCTCATCGCCCCGATCATCAGCTGCTCCACCCGATCGTCCAGGCCCTGCTCCCCGAGGGCTATCACGGCGCCCAGGGCCTCGGCCACCTCGCGGACAGTGTAGTGACGCAGCCTCGGCACCACCGGCACCGAGCCCAGCACCCTGATCCCCCTGCCCTCCAGCAAGCGGCGGGGGGCGGGATCGTCGACCTGGTTGAGTATCACCCCGCGGAAGTCCAGCGAATACTGCTCCATCGCCCTCCGCAGCATGCATATCCTGTCCAGGGCCGGAACCGTCGCGGACGACACCAGCACCATGGGGGCGTCGAGGGCGTGGGCGATCATCATGCCCGACAGCCCGCCCATGCAGCCGGTGGAGATCTCCCTGGTGCCCTCGATGAGCATGCGGTCGACGCCTTCCTGCAGCCGACGGCAAGAATCGACAATATCGTCCAGCGCCATGGGGTTCTGGGCATCGTACACGAACGGCGACAGCTCCTCCTCCGGCCACGGCAGGCCCAGGGCCTGCTTCATGAGGTAGGCGTCCTGGTCGAATACCCTGTCCCCGCGCCACATCGTGACCTCCCGGAACGGCTTGAAGTAACCGACCTTGCCCCGGCCGCTCATGGCCAGGCCCAGTGCGATCATGCTCTTGCCCGAGCGCTCGGTTACGGAACCCAGAAACAGACCCTTCATCGCTTGTCCCTCCTGATGGTGACCAGGGCGTCGACCGCGCCGCACCCCTGGCCCTCGTCCCCCACCATGACCGGGTTGATCTCGAACTCGGTGATCTGGGGGAAGTCCGTGGCGATCTGCGCCACCCTGAACAGGACGTCCTTGACGGCCGGGATATCGGCCCTCTTCCTTCCCCTGGCCCCGGCCAGTATGGGATATGCCTTGATGGAGCGGATTATGTCGTCCACCCTCCGCTCCGACAGCGGGGCTATGGCCTGGCTGACGTCCTTCATTATCTCCACGAAGATGCCTCCCAGCCCGAAGGTGATCACCGGACCGAACTGCTCATCGCGGACCATGCCCACGATGACCTCGCGCCCGGAGAACATGCCCTCCACGGTGACACCGTTGACGACGGCATTCGGCAGAAAGGAGCGGACCCGGGACAGCATCCTCTCGAACTCCAGGCGCACCTTCTCTTCGTTATCGAGGCCGACGGCGACGCCGCCCACATCGGTCTTGTGCGCTATGTCCGGAGAGGCGATCTTCATGACGACCGGAAATCCGATGCGACGGGCCAGCGCTACCGCTTCGTCAGCGTTCCTGGCAAGCCCCTCCATGGGCACGTTGACGCCGTAGGCGCGGAGGATCTCCTTCCCCTCCGCCTCGCTGAGCGCGGTGCGCCCTGCCGAGCAGGCGGCCTCCAGCACCGCCTCCGCCCGTCGGCGGTCGCCCTCGACCACCGGAGCGCCGTCGTCCGCCGGCCGGTCCCTCGCCTCCTGATAATGCACCATGGCGGCCAGCGCCCGGACCGCCCGGTCCGGCGACTCGTAGCTGGGTATGCCCGCCTCCCTCAGGATCGCGGCGCCGGCGGCCATGTCCGCCCCTCCTACCCAGGCCGCCACCAGGGGCATCTCGATCCTTCCGGCGTAGTCGGCGAGCATCCTCGCCACCTCGGTGACGTCCAGCAGGTCGCTGGGGGCCACCATGGCAAGCACGCAGTTCACGTTCGGATCGTCGAGCACGGCGCTCAGCGCCAACTCGTACCGCGCCGCGTCAGCGTCCCCGATGACGTCCACGGGGTTGTAGAAGTTCGCCTCCTCCGGCAGGCTCTTCTTCATCCGGTCGACGGTCTCCCTGCTCAAGGAGGCCATGGTGAGCCCGTGGTCCGAGCAGGCATCCGCGGCCATCACGCCCAGGCCGCCGGCGTTGGTGACAATGGCGACGCCGTCGCCGCGGGGCAGCGGCATGCTGGCGAACGCCTGCATGAGATCGAAGAACTCATCCATCGTTCTGACGCGCACGACCCCGGCCTCGGCCATGGCCGTGCTGTACACCATGTCGCTGCCGGACAGCGCGCCAGTGTGGGACGAGGCGGCCTTCGCGCCGGTGGAGGTCCGTCCGGCCTTCAGGGCGATGATGGGCTTTCGCCTCGAGGTGGCGGACGCCTGCTCGATGAACTCGCGGCCGCGCCGCGTCCCCTCGATGTACATGCCGATGACCTTGGTGTCGTCATCGTCCCTCAGATAGGCGAGCAGGTCGGCCTCATCGATGTCCAGCTTGTTGCCCACCGAGACGAACTGCGAGAAGCCGATCCTGGTGCCCTTGGCCCAGTCCAGCAGGATTGTTCCCATCGCTCCCGACTGCGACGTCACCGCCACATGGCCGGCCAGGGGGAAATCGTCGGTGAAGGTGGCGTTCATGCGGTTGCGGGTGCTGATGACGCCCAGGCAGTTGGGCCCGAGAACACGGACGCCATGCCTGGCGGCGATCTCCCCCACCCGGTGCTCCAGCTCCGCCCCCTCCGGGCCTGTCTCCCGGAACCCGGCGGAGATGACCACCACGATCTTGACCCCTTTCGCCCCGGCCTGCTCCATCACCGTCGGCACCACGGTATTGGGGACGACCACCACGGCCATCTCCACCGTGCCGGGGATGGAGAGGACGTCAGGATATGCCTTCAGGCCGAGGATCTCGTCCGCCTTCGGATTCACAGGATAGAGGTCCCCGGAGTAGCCGGAAGCGATGAGGTTGCGCAATATCACATGCCCCACCTTCTCCGGCCTGGGCGAGGCCCCTATGACCGCGATGGACCCTGCCTCGAACAGCTCCCTCATGCCTGACCCCCGCCGGATATGGCATCGTGCGCTATTATCACTTCTGCATCATGAAGGCGCCCAGCGTCGCCTGGTCCTGCACGTAGACCTCCCGGTCCCGATGCGGTATGGACAACAGGTCCATAAGCTGGAAGGCGTTCTTGGCCCCCCTGGCCCTTCCGTTGTTGTTGAAATACGCCCGCACGTCATCCACCTTGTCATCCAAGCGGGAGATGACGTCCTTCCACGGGCGCAGCTCATCCTCCGAGTACAGGTAGTCCTGACCAGCCATCTGGCTCCCCTCGTCCGTCCATTCGCGGTCCCGGCCGTGGAAGCGAATGTAGGCGTGGTCGGCGGTGACGTCCTGCACCGGAAGGAACCCGGCCCCGTCCACCTGTGCCGTGGCGACGTTGTACGATGACAGCAGCCTCGATGCGCCGGGGTCGAGCTTCAACCGATCGTCGTCCATCCAGGAACGGTGGCGGAACTCCACAGCGTAGCGGTATTTCTCGGTGTCAAGGGTGGCCAGGACAGTTTCCAGCACCTGCTGCGCCCCGTCCCGCAGCTGGAAGGACGGCGACAACTGGATGAGAACCGCTCCCAGGAGGCCGTTCTCCGAGAGCGGCCTGACGCATGCCTCTTCGAAGGCCGACGCCTCGATGCCGGCACGGTCCCCCTCCATAGCCACCATCGCCTCATGCGTGACGGTCCTAGGCATCTTGACCGAGTATTCGAAGTCCTTGAGCGTCTTCCCTTTTCGTATCCATCCGTTGACAATGATGTCGTTGGGGGAGCGATGGAAGGTACTGTTGATCTCCACGGTGGTGAAGTAGGCGGCGTAGTAGCGAAGCCACTCCTCTTTCTTCTTGGCCAGGGCTACCGGGTAGAACCTGCCTACCCAATCCTCGTAAGACCAACCGCTGCAACCGATGAGCACGGACACCTCCCTATTGATTTCATCTCGACATACATATAATTTGGTGATGGGGGAACGCAGCGCGATCGACCGCCCAGATCACCTGGCGCGTGATGGGACGGCCGGTCAAAAGAATTAAGAGCAGGAAGCGCATGGAATGGTCGCTCCTTGTAACCGGAGGTGATCGATGATCCTCCTTGCATGCTTGGGGCGTACAGTGCGTCGTTACTATGGGTCTCTGCAAGAACCTCCGACGTGACGTCGGGTAATGATTGGAGAACAACCCCGACGCACGACACCAACCCCCGGCCTGGGTCAGTGTGGGGAGAATAGGCGTCACGCCGTCCATGAACCAATCTGTTAAGGTCCGGGGGACACCCCACTGGGATACGGCCGGCCGCGCTCCTGCGTACGGCGGCCGGCGTTCGTTCTGTCATCATCGATCGTGGTGGCCTCCCTGCAGGTATGTCCTCTCAGCGGACGAGGCGCTCCTGCTCCGGGGCGGGGGGAGGCGGATGCATGGCACTTCCTCGGGAACGGGCACGCATGCGGCCCCCTCGGGATCGTCGCTCCACCAATCCTCGCTCGCTATCGGCCTGGGCCTGACCACCGGACGGGGCGCCGGCATGCGGTCGTGGGCGGCGCCGTAACGGATCGGATATGATCCCATACCGCCTTGACGGGTAGGCTGGATCCACTCCACCGCCCGCCCCATCGATCGATGCGAACGAATGAGGCCGAAGAGACGTTCGATGACGGCCATGACCCGGGTCGGACGGGCGAAGAGCAGCAGACCGATTAGTGCGGTGGCATGCGCCAAGAGCAGCCCGTCCCCGGTCACTGCCCACAGCAGCTTCAGGCTGTTCATACCCCCCAGATCGCCTGACTCCATCAGGAAGTACGCCGGAAGGATGACGAGGCCGAGCAGCTGAAGATACGGAGCCTTGTCCCATACAGTGAGCAGGCCCGAACCCAGGATGTACACGGCCCCGCTGGCGATCCACGGGATGGAGGCGTCGATGTCACCGGCACCGATCAGTATGTCGAACAGACTGATGCTGGCAGTAAAGCCGAACAACGATATCGATATCCATGGCAGGAAGGCGGTCGAGATGCTTGCGATGACGAGGGCGATCCGAACTGCTTGTCGTCGTTCCATTATTCCACTACCCGCCCCTCGAACGTTTCAGTATATGACGTAATGTACCGCTACATTCAATCTACCCAGAACTTTTATCAGAGCCGCCCTCCAAACCATCATCATGGAGAAGAGAGCGAACAAGTTGTTCCGGGAGAGGCTGGTCCGGGACGAGAGCTTCGGAGAGCTTCGCCCCCATTCCCTGCTGGTGGAGGTCGTGTCTGGCGGACTGGCACCCAAAGGCCGGGCGCTCAATCTCGAATGCGGCCTGGGCAGCGACAGCCTGTACCTGGCCCAGGAAGGGTACGCGGTGGCTGCCGCGGGCTTCTTCCCCGGCGACGTGGAACCGGTAAGGAGGATGGCCGAGGAGGCGGGCGCCAAGGTGTCAGCCATCACTGTCGAACCGACCAACCTGCCGTTCCACGAGGGGGAGTTCGATTTCGTCGCCGACGCGGGATGCATGATCAAGCTGGACGGGAGGGAGAGGACGGCGTTGCTGCAAGAACTGCACCGGACGCTGCGACGCGGCGGCCGGATGTTCACCATGCTTCCCAGCTTCAAGGACCATCCGGACGGCGCCACCCGGGCGTCGATCGAGAGGACGTTCCACCCGCCCTTCGAGGTCCTGGCGATCGACGAATCCACCGTGGCCGAGCATGGGGGGAAGGCGGAGCACGTGTACTATTACTCCGTCCTGCTGGAAAAAGCATGATCAGAGCATAAACACCTTGGTCCGCAGGTGTGGATCGTAGGTGAATGTGTCATCGCTCCCGCCGCTCTTCCGGGCGTGAACGAACCTCCCCACGGTGGCGTCGATCTCGTCGGCATGGTTGAGCGCCGCCGCCTCCGGTATCGATGGCAGGACCGGAGAGCCCTTCTCCGGGGCGCCATGGCTGGCAAGCACCATGTGCACTAGCTTCATGCGCAGGACCGGAGGAAAATCGGGAAGGGCATCGCATGCCCGCCCCACCATGCCGGCGCCGATGGCGATGTGGCCGACCATCCGTCCGTCCGCCGACTCGGAGATGGTGCTGCCGACGTCGTAGCAGCTTACCTTCCCGATGTCATGCAGGATGGCCCCGGCCAGCAGCAGGTCCCGGTCCAGGCCATCATACAGCCGGGAGAGGCTGTCGCAAACCTTCACCACGTTGAGGGTGTGCTCCAGCAGCCCTCCTACCCAGCCACAGTGGTACGACACCGAGGCGGGGGAGCGCTTCAGCAGCTCGGAGGTTTGCCCATCGCTCAGCATCGATAACAGGACCGAACGTACATGCGGCTCCTCGATGCTTTCCGCGTACGACATGATGGCGGAGAACATCTCCCCCACGTCCTTGGCGGTGCGGGGAACGAAGTCGTCTGGGTCGTAGTCGCCCTCCCCGGCCGGCTCCGCCATGCCGCCCTTGTCGGGATTGATGTTGATAACCACATGTTCGTTCCAGGTGCCGGTGGAGCCCACCAGCCTGACCATGGAGTTCACTCTCAGAGCGTTGTAAGCCTCCCGCACAGAAGTCTCGTCCTTGCCTCCCCAGAAGGTGACAGGGATCTCTCCGGTGGCGTCGGCCACTCTCATGCGGAACTTGTAGCCACGCTTGTACTGGACGGGTGCCTCCTTCCACCGGAGTGCGTAATGTTCGTCGATCTCGATGTTGTCGGAACCCAGGTCCTCAACGCAAAGCCGCCCCGCTTCCATACCCTCGCCTCGTAGGGGCATCAAGATGGACGATTTTATATCCTACGCCATATGGCGCCTCAGGCTGGCCGGACGGCAAGGCGGCGAAGCCATTCCTCCGATTCCCTCCAACGCGGATGCTGCCGTTCCCTCTCGTGGAACTCCTTGTCGTGATGCCTCCCGTCCGGTCGCAGTCCGTCCTGGATGTGCAGGATCTCGTGGTACAGCACGTACTCGGAAACGAATGATGGCACTGCGGCATTGTCCAGGATCGACGACACGGCGATCACCTGCATCAGGACGGAGCAGTAGCCAACCCTCATGCGGTTGCCCCTCACGGTCCAGTTGAACACGGCGTCAGGGCAGTTGCACACCAGGCCCTGGTCCCGGAGCGACAGGTAGGCCTCCTGCAGATCGTAGGCCTTTCCGCAGTGGTCCAGGGACAGGTTCCGAGAGCGCTCCAGGTACAATGGCTGGTTCCTCGACAGGAACTCCCGGGACATCAGCCAGGACGTCAGCCGGGGCGTGTATATGCTCCTGCGAGCGCCTCGGGAGACGCGTTCGTACAAGGATCCGGCGAAGTCCTCCAGCACCTCTCGGTCGGCCCCGCCGAGATAGTCGGAGATCTGGAACCGGACACTCCTTCCGGAGCGCCTCCAGGTGCTCTTGAACTCCTTGTAGGGGGCGAACTCCGCCGCGATGTCGTCATAGCCATGTTCACGACCCAGCGAACCGAACACATCAGCCAGTTCAGTGCTCATCTCGAGGGTCTCTCCAGGACAGCAGATCGTGTCTTCCATATGGATCTCCGAGATCTCCAGCGGCGTCCCGGCCGTATATCCGATTGGCGTACAGTGACGCTGCGCCCTGACATTCTACGATCGCCATGCTGTCAGCGCGAACAGGTCTTGGCTAGAAATGATTTGCCGACATGAATATCTCAGATGATAATCAGTTGGGCACGTTCTTAACGGCCCCCGGGCTGTTAAAGAACAATGTACGATGAACGTTCCAGGGAGCTCATCACACGGGGCAACCTGGACGGCATAGTCTCGGCGGCGGTGTTCCTGCGGCGCTTTCCCCGCTCGCCCGTGAGATTCGTTACCTCCCCCGCCGCCGCGGCGGGCCTCCTCCGCTCCGGAGGCGCTGAACACGCGTTCCTCGCCGATATCGCCCTCACCCCCAGCCTAGCCAGTGCCGTCGAGGAGGTTGGACGGCATCGTCTGGTCACACTGATCGACCATCACGAATCCTCGCTCCGGGCGGAATGGGCCGTCATCGATGTGTCCACCAGCGCCGCCGGCCTCATGTACCGCCAACTGGCCGTCGACGGCATGGACGCCGCGGTCTCGCTTGCAGATCTGTACGAGAATGAGGATACCCCCCTTCTACGCTCCATGATGGATCGCATGGGCATCGAAACGCTGAGGCGGGAGACCGAGGTGCTCGACTTCGCCTGGCGGCTCAACGTCAAGGATGACGCGTTCCGCCTCGCTGCCGCGGAAGGGCTGGCCTCTGGCCTGCTTCCCTCCTGCGTTGCAGAGATCGCCGAACGCCATGCCGAGATGGTCCGCCGGGACGGGTGGGGCAAGGCCATCGACAGCGTGCGACGATGCCTCCGCCGGGACGGGACGACAGCCGTCATGGAGTTCAGTGGAAGGAGGCCGTCCTTCCATGGGTTCGGCAGCCGCGCCCTGGCCGAGGCGGCCCGCCGGGACGGATGCCGGTATGCGGTCATGATCAATCGCGGGGAGCGGGAGAGCGTGGTCTCGCTCCGCTCCACCGCCCCGGGCGGCGTGGACCTGGGCCGCTTCGTGGAGTCGTTCACGGCGGAGCACGGAGTGGAGGGGGGCGGCCATCCCGCCAGCGCCGGTGCCAGGATACCGTCCGATTCAGCAGAGCTGCTGATCGAGCAGCTTGAAGCGCTGGCATGATCGCTGCGTCTAGAATAGCTGCTTGCGCATGAGGTAGTTGTTCCCCTGCCGGGACATGGTCCGGTATCCGCGATGGCGATAGAACTCCTTGGCCTGGCGGTTGGTGAGCTGCACCCACAGATCGATGATGCCGATCCCTGCGGACCGCGCGCGGCGTTCGATCCGCTCCATCATCGCCCTGCCGAGGCCGCGGTTCTGGTACCCCCGCTTCACCTGTATGGAGTTGATGAACGCCCTACCCTCTCCCATTTCCACCGAGTAGTAGCCGATGATCTCGCCTTCGTTCTCGGCGACCTCGGTGTACGAGGACGGCTCCAGGATGGCGCGCAGGATCTCCTCGTCCCTCAGGTCCACTCCCCAAGAGGACAGTATTATCGGGGCCATGTTCTCCCGGCTCATCTCAAGAAGGACCGGCAGGTCCCATCGTTCCATCTCTCGGTACGAGGCATCAGGCATCACACCCGCTAATGTAGAGCGGACGATTAAACCTTGGCTGACCTGGCTCCCCGAGGTCTCACCTATTTGGCGTTGCTGTTAAATAGGATGTTGGGTCTCAAGAGCTACGAGGCTGAACATATGGTCGACGTAAGCGCTGAGGCTGTAAATTTCATCAAGGACCTGCTCCAGAAGAACGACAAGACCGGATATGGCATCCGCATCTACCTTGCGGGAATGGGCTGCTCCGGACCCCAGTTCGGCATGGCCTTCCAGGAGTCGCTCAAGGAAGGCGACCGCGAGCAGAAGGCGGAAGGGTTCTCATTCTACTTCGACGACGAGGCCGCTGAGATGCTGGAGGGATCGACCGTTGACTACATCGAGACCCCTGCCGGTTCCGGGCTCATCGTGAACAACCCGAACGTCAAATCCTCCTGCGGCGGCTCCTGCGCGGGCTGCCACTGAGTAGGCAAAACGCCGGCCACGCCGGCCTACCCTTTTTAATTTTCTCATCACCGACATCGTTTTATCCCATGGGCCGCCAAGTCATCACCCGGAGGCAATGACATGGATATTCAGTGTCCCCGATGCGATTTCATCGCCCGTGGAGCCGATGAGTCCGAGGCGCGCGAACAGCTCAAGGTCCACATGAAGGAAGCCCATCAGGTCGACGAGGGCAGCTTCGAGAGCATGCTGGGCGATATGAAGCAGAAGATCACCGGCATGTTCAAAAGGTAAGGATAATACCGCCCGCGAACATATGGCATCCATGGCGGCGCCGCGCCGCCCGAGGCAGGGAGATGTGCGGAAGGTTCACGCTTGGCGAGGTGAAGGAGCTGGCCATCCGGTTCTCGGTCGATCATCCGCTGGCCGATGTGCCCAGGCTACGCTATAACATCGCGCCTGGGCAGGACGTTCCCATCGTAGTGGCCGAGGGCTCCCGCTCCCTAACGCTCATGCGCTGGGGCCTGGTGCCCTTCTGGGCCAAGGACCCCAAGGTCGGCAACCGGATGATCAACGCTCGCTCCGAGACCGTCACCGAGAAGCCGGCATTCCGGAGCGCCATGAAAGCAAGGAGATGCATCGTGCCGACCACTGGATTCTACGAGTGGAAGGGGGCCGGGGACGGAAAACGGCCGTACCTTGCCAGGCTGAAGGAGGAGGGACTGTTTGGCATGGCCGGACTGTATGAGAGATGGACGTCGCCGCAGAAGGCGGAGATGCTGTCATTCACCATTCTGACCACGGAGGCCAATGACCTCATGGCCGGGATACATGACAGAATGCCGGTCATCCTCTATCGCCGGGACGAGGAGGCGTGGCTGACGCCCGAGCCGCTCGACGCCATCGAGCTGGAGAGGATCTTCACACCGTTTTCATCGGATCGGATGGAAGCGTACGAGGTCTCCACCAAGGTGAACGACGCCAGCGTGGAGGGAGAGGAGCTGATAGCACCGATCAAGAAGGCCAGCATGCAGGCTGCTTTGTTCTGAACCGCTTTTCGGAACGGTCACCATAACTTCTTTACTTGAACCGCCTCATGCACAGCCCATGTTCGTCAAGCACCCCCTCATCCGGCCGGACAGCATCGAGGAGAGGGACTACCAGAGAGCGCTGGCGGACATATGCCTGAGGTCGTCGACCCTGGTGGTCGTCCCCACCGGCATGGGCAAGACGGTGGTGGCGCTCCTGGTCATCGCCGACGTGATGTTGAAAGGAAGGGGGAAGGTGCTGTTCCTCGCTCCCACCAAGCCGCTGGTGGAGCAGCATTCCTGCTTCCTTCGGGACCACCTCCTGGACCGCTCGATCACGGTGCTCACCGGAGCGGTGGCGCCGGAGGAGAGGGAAGCGGAGTGGATACAGAACGACGTAATAGTATCGACGCCGCAAGTCATCGCCAATGACCTTCGCACCGAGAGGATCACGCTTCGGGACGTCCGCCTGATCATTTTCGACGAGGCGCACCGCGGCGTTGGAAACTATTCTTACGTTCCGATCGCCGAAGAATTCCGCAGCGTCAACGGCCTCACCATGGGCATGACCGCTTCTCCGGGCTCTAGCATGGCGAAGATCAAGGAAGTTTGCGGCAACCTCGACATCGACAACATCGAGGTCCGCTCCGAATCGGACCCCGACGTAGCGAGGTACGTTCACGACATCCACATGGACTGGGTGGAGGTGGACGTCCCGCCGGAGATGAGGCGGCTGGCGGATGTCCTGCGCAAACTGTTCGACCGCTACGTCCGCTCGCTCATCGAGATGCACCTGATGACCTCGGCGCGGCCGGCTTCCAGAAGGTATCTTCTCGAGGTGCAGGGGGCCATCCAGGTCAAGCTCCGCTCGGGGGAGAAGAACGGTTCTTACTACAGGGCGCTGAGCCTCATCGCCATGGCTATCAAGGTGGACCATGCCTTGGAGATGGTGGAGACCCAGGGCCTGACGGCACTGCGCAACTACCTGGAGAAGGTGAAGGAGGACGCTGCCTCCGAGGAAGGTTCCAAGGCGTCGCGCGCCATCGTGAGCTCAGACGAGTTCGAGCAGCTGGAGCAGATGATGGAGAACCTGCACATGGAGCACCCCAAGATCTCCCGGGTCATGGGCATCGTCAGCCACCAGATCAACGAGAAGCCTGACTCCAGGGTGCTGGTGTTCACCCAGTACCGCGACACCTGCGACATGGTCGCCAACTACCTATCACGCATCGACGGCGTCAGCGTTTCCAAGCTGATCGGGCAGTCGGGAAGGTGCGGGGAGAAGGGGCTTCGCCAGAAGGAGCAGATCGGGGTGCTGGACCGCTTCCGCCAAGGGGAGTTCAACACACTGGTGGCAACATCGGTGGGAGAGGAAGGCCTGGACGTCGCCAACACCGACCTGGTGATCTTCTACGAGCCGGTGCCGTCGGAGATACGCAGCATACAGCGCCGCGGCCGGACCGGCAGGAGCCGGGCGGGCCAAGTGATAGTGCTGGTGACCGCCGGAACGAGGGACGAGGCGTCGCTCAACGCCAGCGAGAAGAAGGAAAGGGATATGCGCAAGCGGCTGTACTCGCTAAAGCAGCAGTGGGATCGGGAAAGCTCCAAGGCCAAGAAGGACACCGTCCAAAAGGCCGCTCCGAAGAAGGGGCAGAACTCCCTGGCCGACTTCGCCTGACCGCCGCTCCAACGCTCCCCTGAATCCGGTTAAATAGGCCGACGGCATAACCATTTTGCATGCTCTACAAGGACCTGGTGAGAGTGTACGAAGCTCTCGAGTCCACCTCCTCCCGGCTGGAGATGACCGACATCCTGGCCGAGCTGTTCCGTTCCTCCGATTGTGCTCACATCAGGCGCATCGTCTATCTGACCCAGGGGGCCCTGGTCCCTGATTTCTACCCGGAGAAGCTGGGGCTCGCCGACAAGCTGTACCTGCGCACCCTGTCCATGGCCACCGGGGCCAAGGAGTCGGAGATCAGGCAACTGTGGGCCCAGGAAGGGGACCCGGGCATCGTGACGGAGAAAGCGTTCGAGAGCAAGCGGCAGACCACGCTGTTCTCCAGCCCGCTCACCCTGGACCGCGTGTACGACTCGCTGCTGAAGATCGCCCGCTCGGAGGGAAGCGGCTCGCAGGAAGTGAAGATGCGCCTGTTGGCCGACATGCTGCACGATGCCACTCCGGTGGAAGGCAGATATCTGGCGCGAATCGCCACCGGCCGCATGCGCCTCGGAGTGGCGACGCAGACCGTCCTCGACTCTCTGGTCCAGGCCTTCGCCTCCAAGGCGGACAAGCCGGCGGCAGAGCGGGCGTTCAACGTCACCTCCGACCTCGGACTGGTGGGAGAGGTGCTGTGCCAGGAAGGCCTGGAGGGGCTGGAGAGGCTTCACGTGATCGTCGGGAATCCCCTAAGGGCTATGCTGGCCGAGCGCCTCCCGTCGCCGGAGGAGATCCTCGAGCGCATGGGCGGCCGGGCCATGTTCGAGTACAAGTATGACGGCCTGCGCGTCCAGGCGCACATCGACGGCGACCGCGTGAAGCTGTACTCCCGCCGCCTGGAGGACCTGACCGGCGGCTTCCCGGACGTGGTGAAAGCGCTGAGTGCAGCGTTCCGGGGAAAGAGCGCCATCCTGGAGGGCGAATGCGTGCCGGTGGACATCAACACCGGGGAGCTGCTTCCGTTCCAGGAGGTCTCCCACCGCCGGGGGCGGAAACATGGCATCACCACCGCGATGGAGGACTACCCCGTCAGGGTGCACCTGTTCGACTGCCTGTACCTCGACGGAGAGGACCTCACCTGCCTTCCGCTGCCGGACCGGAGGACCGCTCTGACCCGATGCATAAGGGTCAGCGAGGACGTGCGCTTTTCCGAGGCGAAGGTGCTGGACAACGTCCATGACGTGGAAGAGTTCTTCACCGAAGCGCTGACGGCCGGCTGCGAGGGGCTGATGGCCAAGTCGATCAATGGCGATTCGGTATACCGGGCGGGGGCGAGGGGCTTCCTGTGGATCAAGTACAAGCGGGAGTACCGCTCCGAGATGACCGACACCGTCGACCTGGTGGTGGTCGGGGCGTTCCACGGGCGCGGGAAGAGAGGAGGCCTGTACGGCGCGCTGCTCATGGCGACCTATAACTCCGAGACGGACCGATTCGAGACCGTGTCCAAGCTGGGCAGCGGGTTCGACGACGCCACCCTGGCCGCACTGCCCGAAAAGCTCGACCGCTACCGTCTGCCGCAGAAGCACCCCAGGGTCGATTCCCGGATGAACGCCGACGTGTGGTTCGAGCCGGCCGTGGTGCTCGAGGTGCTGGGGGCCGAGCTCTCGCTGTCACCGATACACACCTGCGCCTTCGGCAAGGTGCGCGAGGATGCAGGCCTGGCCATACGGTTCCCGCGCTTCACCGGCGTGTTCCGGGACGACAAGGAGCCGCGCGACACCACCAGCAGCCAGGAGCTGCTGTCCATGTACGAGGGGCAGCGGAAGAAGTGAGGCCGAGAAAACCTTTATAGATGGGCGGAATATTGGACGGCATCATGGAACTTCATCTCCTCGAAAAGGACAAGGACTCCATTTCGGTCCAGATCCACAGCCCCAACATGACGGTGATCCAGCCCCTCATCAACGAGCTTCTGGAGGACGATGGCGTGGCTGAGGTGAAGTACAACACCGGCCATCCCGAGCTCGACATCCCCGTTCTGTTTGTCAGGGTCAAGAGCGGAAAGCCCCAGACCGCGCTCAAGCGGGCCGCCAAGACCATCGCCAACGAGTTCAAGGAAGCCCGAGAGAAGCTCGACAAGAGCAAGTGAGCATGAAGACCAGCGGCGCTGAGGAGGCCGCCATCGGGCTGGAGGTCTACGGCACCGACGCCCCGGGTATCGGCGGCCGGCTAAAGCGTTCGCCAGAGGATTTTCTGGTGGAGGAGGTCTCCGCCTATCCGCCCCGCTTCGACGGCGGCCCGTTCACCATCGCCAAGGTCACCGCCCAGAATTGGGAGATGAACCGCCTGGTCCGCCAGCTCTCAAAGTCGCTCGGCATTGCCAGGGAACGCATCGGCTTTGCCGGCACCAAGGACAAGAGGGCGATCACCTCGCAGCTGATGTCCTTCCCCGTCCCGGCGGATAGGCTGATGCAGCTTTCGCTCCATCAGATCGCCATTTCCGACCCTTATCCGGCCAAGAGAGGCATCACCATCGGCGACCTCGTCGGAAATGCATTCACCATCCGCGTCACCGAGACCGAGCTGCATGACGACGCTCTATCGACGGCGGTCGCCGACACCACCGAACAGCTGGAGGCGCTGAACGGCTTCCCCAACTTCTTCGGCGTCCAGCGCTTCGGCGCGGTGCGGCCGATAACGCACGAGGTGGGGAAGTGGATCGTCAAGGGGGACCTGGAGAAGGCGGTGATGACCTATGCTGCCAACCCCCTTCCGAACGAGAGGGAGGAGAGCAGGGAGGCAAGAAAGAGGCTGCAGGAAGAGGGCGACTTCGAGCAGGCGCTCTCCTACTATCCTAAGATCATGACCTTCGAGAGGACCCTTATCGGCCATCTGTCCCGCAATCCCGGCGATCACGCGGGAGCGATCTCCACCCTGCCGTCCAACCTCCAGATGATGTTCGTGCATGCCTACCAGTCGTTCCTGTTCAACCGCATGCTGAGCGAACGCGTCCGCCGAGGGATCCCATTGGACCGTCCAGTGGAGGGAGATGTGGTGTTGCCGGTCGACCGCAACGGCCTGCCGCAGCATGATGGCGGAGTGCCAGTGACTGCCGTCAACCTGGACCTGGTGGAGAAGCAGGTCCGCCAGGGCCGGGCGTTCATCAGCGGGGTCCTCTTCGGCACCGAGTCGGTGCTGGCGGAGGGCGAGATGGGCGAGATCGAGCGCGCCGTGATCGAGGCGGAGGGACTCAGTAAAGAGGATTTCATGGTCCCCCTGATACACCAGTGCTCGTCCAAGGGCACGAGGAGAGAGCTGCTCGGGATCGTCAAGGATCTCAAGTCCACGGCCCGGGGGGACGAGGTCACCTTCACTTTCATCCTCAACAAGGGCTGTTACGCCACTTCGCTTCTGAGGGAGTACCTCAAGAAGGAAGGGCTGATGGACTACTAACCAAAATCAAAACTTCAGTGACGCCGGCGGCATTGCCTCGGCATGGGCCGCTCGGTCGTCGGTGCGACGAGAACGGAAGTGTGCCGCCCGCCACCGCGCCCGTGACGGGCGACGGCAAGAGCATGGTACCGTAGCAGGGCCGCCCGGGCGGCCCTGCTGCTCGGACCGATCACAGTCGGCTCAGGTCCCTATTGGCCCCGCCCTCTTCGTCATCAGGCTGGTCCAGCAGCTCCCGCAGCTTCTCCAGCTTGTCCTTCTCCTTGCCCCTCTCCTTTTCCGCGGGGATGATCTCCTCGGGAACCGGTTCATCGTCCTGCTGCGAGACCTTCTGTTCTTCAGACTTGTGGGCAAGCGCAGCGGCCACCAAGGAGCTGGCCCCTTTCTTCTTCACTGCCGGGGCCGGTTGCTCGGCCGACCTGGGAGCGGGCTGTTCGACGGGCATCGGAACCTTCCGCTCGACCGGCGCAGACTGGAAGGTCTGGATCGTGGGCTCGGACGGACGGTCGGGCACCATGACCTTTTCGGCGATCTTCATCGCCCTTTCAGACATTGCGTCGCGGGTCGTCGGTCCGGACCTGGCCTTTGGCCGGGACGAGGTCTTATCCGCATCGGCCAGGCGCTTCTGCGCCCATCTCTTCTGGATCGCCAGGCGCTGCGCCTCGGTCTCGATGACATCCGAATCATCGACCTCCTCCTTGCTCCCGTCGACAAAGCTCAGCGGGGTGTGGCAGCGAGGGCATTCGTCGATCTTGATGCACTCCATGCAGAACAGGGTCCCGCAATTGGGGCAAACCGTCACGGCCGGTTCGCCATGGAATATGCACTTGCGGCGGTTGTACTTGTCCGTGTCAGGATAGTACATCACGGTGATGGCCTTGGAGCGGTCCGCCTGACGCGGAGCAGCCTCGGCCTTTCGTCGGTTACGGAAAAGTCCCATCTCCTCACTCTCCTTGGCGCGCGGCGGCTGGGTCCGCGCATTTCGTTCCATGGGCATCTCGGCGGGAGGCTCATCCCTCCACTCCGCCGGAGCCTCGACCGGCCGCCTGCGGGCGACTGGCTCCCTATCGAAGGACGGCATCCTGACCGAGCGCCGCGGTTCAGGGATCTGGGTCGTCGGCACGGCCGGGCCTTCGATGGACCTCATCATGCTGACCAGGCGGCGGGCGGTGTACAGTCCCAGGTCTAGGTGCTCCATCAGCCCCATCGTCGACCGGCTGCCGGGCGGCAGCGCCATCGCGGCCCGCAGGAGCTTCTCGGTACGCTTGTCGGGCCTCTCCTCCGGGAACTCCATGGTGTTGACCTTCTCTATGTAGGCGAGGACCTTCTTGGCCTTCTGCACGTCGCGGTCATGCATGCACATGTACGCCTCGGCAAGGTGAAGGCCCTGCCTGGTATAGTTCGGGTTTCCCAGGGTCGCCAGCAGCACATCCCTGGAAAGGGACTCGTAGGCCTGGAAGCGCCCATCGTCCATGCTGTCGATGTCGACCTCCTCCTTGGTCTGCAGGTACTTGGTCACGGCGTCCAGCGACGAGAACGGAAGGCCGCATTCCTTGAACGCCTCCTCCCTCGTCACCCTCCGGTTCTGGCGGTACTCGAACTCCAGCACTTTGGCCGCGTAGATGCTGATATCCCTCTCCTTCAGCCGCTGTGCCAGGACGGCGCTGCTCTCCTGCGCCGACGGCAAGGCCGGGTCGATCTCCAGCGCCCGGTCCAGCGCCCTCTTGGCCTGGTCGAGCTTATCCATCCTCATGAGGATGCGGCCCTTGCCGCTCCAAGCGAACTTATCCTGCGGTTCGTTGGCCAGCACGGTATCGAAGCACCGCAGCGCCTCCTCGTCCTCGCCGAGCTTCTCGAGCAGGGCGGCCTGATTGAGCCAGGCGCGCTTGTTGGTGCTGTCCAGGGCGATGGAGCGTCCCAACGAGCGGACCGCCTCCTCGATCTTGCCCAGCTTGGCCTGGACTATGCCGATGTTCATCCACAGGACGGCGTCGCCCTCTTCCAGCTCCGCCGCGCGGGAGTATGATCCGAAGGCGTCATCCAGGCGCCCCAGCTCCTCTTCGGCGCGACCTTTGGAGCGCAGCAGGACAGCGGTCTCCGCTCCCATCCCGATCGCCCGGGAGTAGCAGTCCACCGCATCCGCCTTGTCGCCGGTCTTGAAATGTACGTTGCCCTTGAGCTTCCATATCTCCCCACTGTCAGGGTCCAGCTCCAGCGCCCGGTCCAGCGCATCCATCGCCTCGCGGTACCGTCCCTGGGTGGCGAGGGCGCGCCCGCGGTCCATGTGGAACGACGCGTTGGACGGATCGCCCTGGGCGGCATGGTCGAACGCGGCCAGCGCCCCCACAGGGTCGCGGCCCATCAACAGAGCGCGTCCCTTGTTGTCCAGCATGATCAGGTCCGAGGCGTCGAGCTTCCACCCCTGGTCGAACGCCTGCGCCGCCTGGGAATACTGTTCCAGCTGCATCAGCGCCAGGCCCAGGCGGTTCAGCACCGCGCGGTCATTGGGATCGGCCCTCAACGCGTACTGGTACTCGGCAGCGGCATCGTCCACTCGGCCCAGGGAGGAGAGCGCGTCGCCGCGATCGACGTGCGCGGTCTTGCTGAGAGGATCGATCTGAAGCAGCACGTCGCAAATGGCGATGATCTCCTCATGATCGCCCTTGGCGATGAGCGTCTCCTTCTTCCGCTCCAGCACCTCCACGTCCCGCGGCTGGTCGTCAAGGACGCGATCGTAAGCCCGGATGGCGTCGTCGTTCCTGCCGATATCGCGGAACGCGGCGGCCTTGTCCATGAAGGCCCCCTTGTTCCTCGGTTCGAGCTTCAGGACCTGGTCGGCCACGGAGATGAGCTCTTCCGGTTTCCCCATGGCCTTGAGGGCGGCCATCTTCGATTCGAGCACATCGACTTCCTTCGGACCGAGGGCGAGCGCCTGGTCGAACGCGTTGACGGCCTCGGCGTGCATGCCGATCCGTAGGAGGGCCTTTCCTCTCTGGACATGGGCATAGCGATTATTCGGGTCCAGCCTGATGACCTGTTCGAACGCCTCGATGGCCAGGCTGTACCGCTCCAGCAGCACCAGGGCCGCCCCCTTGCTGGTCCAGACGTTGAAGTCCTGGGGGTCGAGCTTGAGGGCCTGCTCGTACGACACCACTGCCTCCTCCAGCCGGTCGTCGCTGACCAGGGCGAGGCCGCGGGACCACCACAGCAGGCGGTTGGTCGGCTCGAACGAGATGGCCCGGGCCAACGCTTCCGCGGCCTCCGCGAAACGGCCCATGGCGTAGAGCGAGTCACCCTTGATCCTCCAGAAGTCAGGGTCACTGGGGAACAGCTGCGTTCCGGAGATCGCCTTGTTGAACGACTCCTCGTACTTCTTCTGAGAGTACAGGACCAGGGTCAGATCGCGATAGGCACCCTGGTTCGCAGGCTCCAGCCTTAGCACTTCCTGGTAGACCTTGGCGGCCTCGTCCTTGCGTCCCAGGCGGTTCAGCGCCACGCCCATGTCCACCAAGGCGGCGGCATTGTGAGGCTCCAACTCAATGATCTTCTCGGCAGTGGCGAGGACGTCCTTGTCCTTCTCCAGGCCCTTGTACGCCTCATTGATGGCCACCAGGACCGCCAGCCTGTCGCGGTGGGCCTTGAGCGCGCGCTCCAGCACCTTGAGGGCTTCCTGGAACCGCATCGCCTTGTTGTATGCGACGCCAAGCGCGTACATGGTGTCCCCGTCGTTGGGGCGCTGCTCCAGTAGCGCTTCGCATTCCTTCACGGTATCGTCCATGAGGCCCAGGGCGATGGTGGCATCCCTGCGCATGGACATCAGGTCGGACTCGCGCGGGAAATGCCCCAGGGCCACGGCCACCGCGTCCATGGCATCCTTTGGCTTGCCGGCCTTGAGCAGGCAGGAGACGTGCGCCTTGTAGGATGGGAGGTCAGGCTGGATGCTGATCACGATCTTGGCCGCATCGGCAGCGTCGGACCATCTGGACATCGCCACGAGGAGGCGCAGATGGCCTTCCGCCGCCTCCAGGTCCTTGGAGTCCAGCGATACTGCCTGGGCAAAGACCTTCTCCGCCTCTTCCAGCCGCTCGAGGTCCTCCAGCACCGCGCCGATCTCCAGCCAGGTCTCCTTGCGCTCCACGTCCGCGCGCAGCGCCTCCTTGTAGTACTTGACCGATGCATCCTTCTGGCCGGCGCCCCGCAGCGCTCTGGCCTTCCCAAGATTGGCATCGTAGGATGCAGGGTCCATCTCCAGCGCGGAATCGTATACGGCGGATGCGTCCTCCCATCTCTCCGCTTCGATCATGATGCGGCCCTTGACGAGGAGCACATCAGCGTTCCTGTGGCCCTGGGCAATGACCTCATCGAGCGCCGTGACCGCTTCGTCGAACCTTTTGGCATGTAAGAACGTCTCCGCCTTGCGCAGCGTCCATATGTACGCGTCGTCCTTCTCGATCAGCTTCTCGATGACGTCGATGTCGGACGGGTCGAGCTCCGCGGCCTTCTTGAGGGATAGGATGGCCTCGGGCATGCGGTCGGCCTTCTCCAGCACCGCCGCCCTCCTGAGATGGAACGATCGCTCCGTGGGGCGCAGTTCGATGGCCCCATCGAGCATGGTGAGAGCGTCCGACAGTTCGCCGCGCGAGGTGAGGGCGTCGGCCCGGGCGGCCATTGCCGGCGGGTAGCGGGCCTGGAGCTCCAGCGCACGGTCCGCCGCCTGCAGGGCAAGTTCGTCGTTCCCGGCCTTGAGCTGCACTATGCTGAGAAGCACCAGCGTGTCGGAGAAATCGCGAGCGTGGGGGCTCCTCCTCTGGAGGTCAGCGAACAGGATCTCCCTCGCTTTGTCCAAATCCTCCTGGACGTCCTGGTTCGGAGCCCTGGCCAGCCGCAGGTCGGCGCTCTCCACTATCCGTCTAGCCTTGTAAAGCCCCCTAAGTTCCCTGTCGCGAAGTGATTCTAGAAATCCCATCCCATCACCTGAAAAGCGCATCGCCATAGTCGCACAAATACCTTTTCTCATCACTGGATAAAAATGCGACCTGCGGACGCCCGTCGGACGCTAAGATGCCGAGGCAGCCGACAGAGGCCTCTGGACACATCACATTCGGGAGGGGTGGCGCGGAGACAGGAGGTATTAAATAATGGATAACGTAATCCCGAATTCCGTCTGACGCAAGTCGGACAAAACTGATTAGATGGGATGCAAACTTTTCCGGCCGAGGATGCCGGAGCGCGGGAGCGATCGGGTGCCAGGATGGGAGGCGCCGGGGAGCGACCGTCATCCGGCGGACAGAGCCGCGGAGGGGGCATTGGATGGGAGTGCCCCCTCACCCCCCTTATATTTTTAGCCCTGATTCTAACGTTCTAACGTACGCACCAGCATGGACTGGCCCCTCAATAACGCTTTTAAAGGGGAAGTGTGATAGGGTGCGTCGCGCAGGTGTAATCTAGCTGGTTAGGATTTCAGCCTTCCAAGCTGACCGCCCGGGTTCGAATCCCGGCACCTGCACTCTTCTTCAATCCATCAATCGATCAGTGCGACAAACCGTTCTGAAAAGCGTGGTGGGGTTTCAGGGAATGGAGGCGGCGCGGGACGCCGTCCGACCGGGGATGACGGTCAGGCGATGGCATCCTCGGGGATGCGGTCCGCCCCCATCCACCTCTCCAAGCTCTTGTTGGAGATGTAAAGGGGGTTGGCGCGCGGGGTCGGGCAAACCCCGCTGCCGAGGGATGATGAATCCTCTTCGATGTCACAACGCACGCCGCATGAACGGTAGACTTCTTCCCAGCTACAGTCCTCATCGGCATGCATCAGAGACATCACCATCACTGTGATGCCTGCCCCCTTTTATATCCCCTACGGGGGGAGGTGACCGATTATCGGACGTGCGAAATGAGAAGCCAGATGCAGGATCCGCGCTCCGAAAGTGAATCTCATGCGAAAGCGCTACGTTCTATGCCCATGCAGGCGCTCGTTCCTCCTATTGTAACTGCGGGGCAGAGAGCGTCCTCGAGGCATCTGCTGCGCTTCGCCGGAACCACTCCCTCCAGTGAATTATCTGCATCCTCAGGCCGAACGAGCATCGCCAGGCCTTCGGCTGATGGATGACGTGACATATTGGGCCATTTGGCGAGCCCGGATCTCAGCTCACCGCTTTCTTCACGAGCGCAGCGATCCTTGCCTCCGCGTCGGCGTTCAGCTCCTTCAACGCAAAGGCGATGGGCCACATGGCGCCCTCGTCAAGATCCGCCTCCTCTTCGAAGCCGAACGTCATGAACCTCTCCTTGACCTTCTCACCGCCGCGGAAGAAGCAGACGACCTTGCCATCCTTGGCATACGCCGGCATCCCGTACCAAACCCTCGGCGTCAGGGATGGCGCGCTTTCCCTGATGATGGCGTGGAGCCGCTCCCCCATCACGTCATACGGCTCCGGCATGGCGGCGATCTTCGCGAGCACGGCGCTCTCCCCATCCGCTCTTTCAGCACGCGGGTCGGTTTTTTGTTGTTTTTGAGTGGTTTCTTTCACATGGTCACCTCTTGACCGTTTTCCATCTGCGTCCATATAATCCTACTTCGACAGCGCCTTCGCCAGATCCTTCCCCCACGCCTGCGCCTTCTCCACTTCTCCATCCTTGAGCCTATAGGCCTTGTTCTCGCTCTGCACATAAGCGATCAGGGAGGGCGAGATGATCCTGAGGCCGAGGTCAGCAAGGCTCTTCTCCATGTGCTTGGTGGCATTTCCGCTCGCGACCGAGCGAACCTGAGTATCGAACGTCGCCGCCGTCTTGCCTGATAGACCATTCCCTTCCAGGCGGGTCAGGAAATCCTTCATCCTCTCCGACGGCTTCCAGGCCATCGTCGGCGCTCCTACTATGATGCAATCATAGTCCTTCACACTCACACTGCCGGCATCACCGACATAGTATGATTCCACTGGGACCCCTGCGTCATTCATTGCCGCCGCGACGATTCCAGCGACCTTACCCGTGACCTTCTGTTCCGAGACCGTGTCGTATATCATGAGCACTTTCATCCGCGTTCTCCTCCTTTTGAGAGAGATTATCTAGGCCGGGAAAATAAAAGGTATCGTGCCTGCCCTTCCGAGCCGGTCCGAGCGATAAGATCGCGGAATGATCGAACGATGCCGGAAAGTGATAGGAATGTGAACGACGCACCGTAATCCTGAAAAGATACAGCGCTCTCCCGCTACCGCCGCTCAGGACTCTTCGCTATATGTGCCAGGCAGCCTCGGCCATGGGCTCGACGCCATGAATGAATGCGCATGGCCGGTGCGCTCCACGTTCCGAGAGCGGATCACTTGCGGCGCCGCTTGTGCCGCACCTTGACCGCCTCTCCCCTTCGGCTGTCCGACATCTCCGCCCCGGACATCACCGCCACACCGATGCCTTCCACCTCGCCGTTGCGCAGGAGGACGGCCTCGTCGCCGGGCCTGAGCGCCGGGTCGGCGTTCTGGACCCCTACGGCGAACAGGCTGCCGGAAAGGTCGAAATCGCCCATCTCGACCCATCCGAGACCGTGGCCGCGCAGCTTCTCCGCTCCCTCGATGGTCAGGGACAGCATCCCCCGGTCCGGGGTCAGCATGGCCAACTGGACCTTGCCGTCCATGATCTTGAGGTACGGGTACTTCCCGACCACCGTGGCGTCGTCCAGCAGAACGCCCCCTTCCGGGCCGAACTGATAGCGGGCGGCGGAGCGCAGCATCTCTATGCGGTCCTGCGCCCGCGGGGCCTTCTCCACCTCGCCGCACGCCTGGAGCAGCGCGTCCCTCAGGCGATCGAGCGACTCCCTGCTGGTGGCGCCGTCTACGGCGGTGGGAACGGCGTCCACGACCTCAGAGACGAACTCGCTCTCCGTTCCCAGGTGATCGATGACCGTGCTGAAACCGAAACCGGCGGCATGAGCGACCAGCTCCTTGACCATGGCGCGCTCCTCCCCGTCCCAGTGCCCCGTGACCGGTATATCGTACTGGGCAGCGGGATAGAACGTCTCCAGCTCCCTGGGGACCGCGCCCAGCGGAGAGGTGATGATGAGTTCCTGCACTGCGCAGGAGTTCGGCACCGAGAGGAGCACTTCCTCGAACAGCCGGTGGCTCTTCGAGGTGTAGTATGGCTTCTTCGCCGAGCAGGGGATGAGAAGCAGCACCTTCTTGTGCGGCGCTGGGGACCACCTCTCCATGATCCTCCGTCGGAACCGCCACACGTCGGGGCGGTACAGCGACATCTTGGTGTTGGCGTAGAATGCCGTCCCGGTCACCGGGGCATACCTCTCTTGGTGCTCGTAGTGCTCGCGGTCGAACAGGCGCAGCGCGGCGACCCCCCACGGGGTGGAGTGGGCGCGGTTCTCCGCCAGCTCCCTGAGCCGGCCGGCCCGGACCATGTGCCGGACCAGCTGGAGCTCCTTCCAGGCGGCATCGAGGTTGTGCCTGACCGCTCCTTCCGGGGCCGTCAGCCAGTCGGCCTCGGAGGCGCTCAGCACCCCTTCCGGCAGCAGCAGACGGCCGCGCGAGCCCTGGTAGGCCAACAGCGAGGAGTCCATCAGGTCCACGCCCATGTACACCAGGAGGGCGAGGTTGGATGGCTCCATGATGCCCGGCGCGTAGATCAGGCGGTTGTAGCCGACCGCGCGGCGGAGGTTCGCCACCGCAGCGGCGAATGCCCTGGCGTCACGCCTCAGCTCGAACGCGTTCCCCAGAACGACCACTTCCTCGGCAATGGAACGCAGGTCGCCGGCATCGCCCCTGACGATCAGGGCGCCGGACGCCTGTTCCGTCGACGCTTCCTTCCGGTACGACAGAGGCAGGTTGATGCCGTCCGGGAGGGAGAACGCCGCCTCATTGCCGACGGCGGCGCGCAGTCCATCCTCCGTCCGGGAGATGGTCATCTCAGCGTATGGGGGCGCCGGCAGCAGCGCGGATGAATGGAACAGGATGTTGGGCAGCAGGGCCTTGGTGTCTTCGACCGTCCACTTGACGGTCCGGGCAAGGCCAGCGCGGTCGACGACCTCGAGCATGCCATGGCCATGCGGATGAGGGTAATAAAAGGATGCGGAAAGTGGTTTCAGAAGGTGGTCACCATGTGGTGGCGGGATAGCAGTTCTCGAGCGCCTTCCCATCCGACCATAGTCACGCCTTCCAGCGCCTCCACGTCCCCGACCCTTTCCCGGAGGTCGTCCTCCACGCAGTACACGGGAGCGTCCATGTCCAGAAGGTCCTGCAGAGCTTCCAGGTTGGACGGCATGCCCAGTACCCCTGATCGCTGCGATGCTACGGCGTTCAGCGTCCCATCGCCGATCAGTAGGACGGCGGCCTCCGGCACCAGGCCGCTGACCAGGTTCCCCAATGCCAGCCGCATGCCGGCGAAGGCGTCCTCGGAACCGTACGGCTGCTTTGTGATGATCGTCAGTAGATCGTCGGTCATGTCCTCACCTCGCCAACGTCACCATGCGATCGCTCTCCGAGACGAACCTGGAGAGGTCGTTGGTGATGCTTCCGATGACGGTTCCGGCGATCTCCTCCCCCCTCTTGATCCCGCGGGCGGTGGTGCAGGTGTTGCACACGATCACCTCGGCGCCGCGCGACATCAGTTCGGAGAGCTCCACCCCGACGTTGGGGAACCTCTTGGGGTCCTGGCCGTCCTTGACCAGCGTGACGCCCTCCCCGTAGCCGAATATCTTTATGCCGTGGCCCTTGTCCAGCGCCGCCCTGGCCAGCTTCACGGCCACGTTGGTGTCCATGTTCATCATGGTGCCGGAGCGTATCTGTATCGTCAATGTTCCCATATGACCGCCTCATATCGTTATCGTCAGCTCATATTCTTCCATGATCAGGTCGACCGCTTCCGGATAGCCGACCTCTCTGAACCCCGGACCGGCCTGGCCCTTGAACCCTCTGGCCTCAAGGTCATCGCTCATCACGTACACCTCATCGGCCACGTCCAGGAGTTCGTCCCTTCGATCGCCGCACAGCGGGAACATCACGGCGTCCTGGAACAGCAACACGCCGATGCGATCCTCGCCGCCCAGAGCGGCAATGGCGTCCAGGCTGCGATATTCATGCGGTGATCTCAGCATAATGAACAGTTTCGACGTCACGTTGCCACCTCAGCCGATGAAGTACTGCATGTCGGTGTCGGCGGCGATGTTGAGGAACCCAGAAGCGCCCAGGACCTCGACTCCGTCGGTCATGTCCTCCTTCTCGATCCCCATCAGGCTCATGGAGGTGCTGCAGGCGAACAGCCTTACTCCCAGATCCTTGGCCGTCTCCAGCTGCTGGGGGAAGTTCTCCACCCCTCCCTTGGCCATCTTCTTGACGAACATGCCGGTGAACAGCCGGTACATCCCCGGAAGCTTGGGCCTTGCGCCCTTCTTCAGGAGGTTCAGGCCGAAGAAGGTGAAGAATATGCTCACCTCCATGCCCATGGCGGCAGCGGTGTTGCCGATGATCATCGCCATCATTCCCTTGTCGAAACTGCCTTCGGATACCACGATCGCTAGCTTCTTAGTCTCGTCCATATGAACCGACCTTGTCCTGCACGATACGATGTCCTGAGGCCGGCGCCCCCTGTGCGCTGTCCCAGGCCGACCTATTTCACTTCAACTTTCGTATGCGGTAGGAGTACACCCCTCCCGCCTCGGTCGCCTCGACCAGCTCGTTGCCGGTCCTCTGGCACCACGCCGGGACGTCGGCCTTGGAGCCCACGTCATCGGCCAGCAGGACCAGCTCGTCGCCGACCTTCATGTTCTTCATCTTCTTGGCCAAATTGACGATGGGCATTGGGCACATCATCCCCTTGCAATCCAGTGTCTCCGTCATGACCTCACCCAAATCGGTTTTGCACGGTTGTGCAACAACTATATATAACCGAGCCTTTATAAAGTTTTTCAGAAGTGGACAGGGGAGGGGGGCGTCGGAATGCAGCCTCACAAATCGTTCGCCAACATATCGGACTGCAAGGACATCGTTCAGTGCGCGTTCTCGCTGAACGACTTCGAGATCGAGATATACAAGAGCGCTGCCATCCACGGGCCGATCAGGGCGGACGATCTGGCCGACCGCATGGGACGGGACCGCTCCACCGTGTACAGGGCGCTGCAGCGCCTGCTGACCTGCGGGATGGTGTTCAGGGAGACGCGCTCCCTCGATAAGGGCGGATATTACCATGTATACATGGGCATCAGCAAGAAGGACCTCCGCGTCAAGCTAGAGCGATGCGTGGAGGAATGGAGCCAACGCATGAGGGAGGCCCTGGAACGCTTCGACGAGCACATGTGACCACTAGGGGGTCCAGCTGCTCAGATATAAATAGCAACCCAGGATATTCTTGAGGGACCACCATGAGCTTCAAAGGAACGGACGTGGTCTCGATCCGGGACCTCTCCATGGAACAGATCGAGCAGGTGATGGACCTAGCGCAGAAGATGATGCCCTATGCCACCGGCAACAAGAGCACCAGGGCCATGGACGGCAAGATCCTGGGCAACCTGTTCTTCGAGCCTTCCACCCGCACCCGCCTCTCCTTCGAGAGCGCCATGGTGAGGCTGGGAGGCCGGTTCATCGAGATCGCGCAGCCACAGAGCTCCTCGATCGTAAAGGGAGAGACGCTCGCCGACACCGTCCGCATGGTGGAGGGCTACGCCGATGCCATAGTGCTGAGGCACCCCCACGAGGGCGCAGCCCGGCTGGCCGCCAAGTACAGCTCCAAGCCGGTCATCAACGCCGGGGACGGAGCAGGGCAGCATCCGACCCAGACCATACTCGACCTGTTCACCATCCGCCAGCAGGCCGGTGGGATCGCCGACAAGAACGTGGTCCTGGTGGGAGACCTCAAGTACGGGCGGACCGCCCATTCGCTGGCAGAGGCCTTGAGCATGTTCGGCGCCAGCCTGACGTTCGTCGCGCCACCCCTGCTGCAGATGCCCAAGGAGACCATCAAGCACATAGAGAGCAATGGGATAACCCCCAAGCTGTCCTCCAATCTTGAGGACGTGATCTCCGAGGCCGATGTGTTGTACGTCACCAGGATTCAGAGGGAGAGGTTTCCCGATCCCGCGGAATACATCAAGGTGGCCGGCTACTACCGTGTGGACAACATGTTGCTGCGCGAGGCCAAGAAGGACCTGACAATCATGCATCCCCTCCCCCGGGTGGATGAGATCGCCCCCGAGGTCGACCGCACCGACAACGCCAAGTACTTCCAGCAGGCCTTCAACGGCGTCCCGGTGAGGATGGCCCTGATCATGCTGGTGCTGGGAGGTGAGCTCTAGATGAAGGACTTCCGAGTCACTCCGATCCGCAACGGCACTGTCATCGATCACATCGACTGCGGTCAGGCGCTAAAGGTGCTCCGCATAATCGGTATCACCGACGGCGTACGCTCCACCGTATCGGTCCTCCTCCATGTACCCTCCAAGAAGGATGGCTGGAAGGACGTCATCAAGGTCGAGGACAGGGAGCTGGACTCCAGAGAGGTCGACAAGATCTCGCTGATCGCGCCCAAGGCGACGATCAACATCATCCGCGATTTCAACGTAGCGGAGAAGTTCACCGTCAAGCTACCCGACGTGGCGAAGGGCATCGTGCGGTGCGGAAACCCCAACTGCATCACCAACATGAACGAGCCAGTAGAGACCGAGTTCATCGTGGAATCAAAGAAGCCCCTGGTGCTCCGCTGCCTGTACTGCGACCGCTTGCAGGAGAACGTGGCTGAACGCCTGGTGTGATACGAAGCGCCGAGAGCACCTTGGAAGGCATGGGCATTGAACGACTCATGATCGGATGTCCGTCACCTAAGCCAGGGGAGCTGTTCCCGGGTCATGGTGACTATCTTTGTCATCGAGCCCAGTATCCTCTCGTCCTCCATCTCGCGGTCCACCGTGGCCACGATGAGCATGCTTGACGAAAGTTCGGTGATGAATAGTTTGGTGTTGCGGAACACGGCCAGGACGTGCTCGATCCTGTCCTTGAATATGTCGTTCTTGGTCGCCTCGGCGGCGGAGTACATGATGGCCGCCATGGCCGAGAACGTCTCCGCGCGCGCGGATGAGGCGGACCTGCCCGCTATCATGAGGCCCGTCTTGGAGACTATGGAGATGCTCTGGATGCCCTCGCTGTCAGGGAACTCGTCTTGAATGATGCCTTCCAGGATGTTCTCTACGGAACGCGCGTCGTGCATGCTTCTGCTCCCCTACCGCATATTCTGTCAGATGATAACAAGGAAGGTTAAATCATTTGCCTATCGATGATGACATCTCCCGCTTCGCGCCGCCCAAGGGCGGCGTCGACGGCCCTTTATATGGGGATGGCATGTGCTGGAACAGGCATCGGGACTGTGTGTGATGACTAGGACGTACGTTCTGACCGGGATGCCCGGGGCGGGCAAAGAAGAGTTCGTCAAGGTAGCGCTGGAGCGGGGCTTCAAGGTCGTTCGAATGGGCGATGTGGTCCGCGAGGAGGCTTCGCGCAGGTCGCTCGTCATGACCGACCGCGGGATCGGGGGGTTCGCCTCATCGGAGCGCCAGGAGCATGGCCCGGGCATATGGGCGGTGCGTTGTCTCCCATACATCAAGGATCAGGACACCGTCATAGACGGGTCGCGCAGCACCTTCGAGCTCGATGTTTTCAGGAACGCGCTGGGCGGCAGGATGCGATTGGTCGCCATACACGCCTCGCCGGCGCTCCGGTTCGAGAGGCTCAAGCGACGCAACCGGTCCGACGCCCCCCGAAGTGAGGAGGAGTTCCGGCAGAGGGACGGGAGGGAGATGGGGTGGGGCCTGGGCAACCTGATCGCCCAGGCCGATCTCGTCATCATGAACGAGGGCACGCTGGACGAGTTCCACGGTAAAGTGGCAGAGGAGCTCGACAGGCCATGGTGAAGTTCAAAGTGGTGCGGCTATGCAAGGAGGACGCCATGACCATCGTGCCGACCAACATGGCAAGGTACGATCTGGAGAAGGCCGCAGGGCTCCTTCGCGAAGCCGGCTACGAGGTCGATGACAAGGGGGTGATGGTCACCGCAGCATCCGAGAGAAGGGAGATAACTCTGTATCCGAGCGGACGCATGGTAGTGGCCGGCATCGATGGCAAAGAAGAGGCAGGCCAGGTCGCGGAGGCCACTTACTCCGTGCTCGAGCCGGCCCGGGAATGAGCTGGCTCCGGTATAGGTGATGGCAGCGCCGGGAGACGTGTACGTAAGGTGGGCCAGCGCGCCTGGACACCATGCCTCTTGACAATATTGGGCGATTTCACCTTCGAATATAAATATTGGAATATTCTCTAGCGATCGATGCTTGACCCAGGGAGTCTTGCCTTGGTGCTCGTTCTGTGCACCATGCTTTCCGTCCTCTCCTACTGGTTCGGACTTCTAAGCACGAGCGGAGCGGTGGCCTCCTTCATGGTGGGCATCATCATCGGAGGCCTGGGCTCCATAGGCTGGCTGTTGACACTGATCGCGTTCACGTTCCTGGGATTCTTCGTGACCAAGTACCGTTTTCAGGCCAAGAAGAAGCTCAATGTCCAGGAGGGGACCAAGGGGGAGCGGACCTACCGTAACGTGCTGGCCAATGGCCTGGTGCCGGCCGCGGTGGCCGCCATCTCCTTCGTCCTTGGGATGCAGGGCAGCGAGATAGCAGGCCTGGCGTTCATCTCGGCGGTGGCGGTCGCGGCCGCCGATACGACAGCCAGCGAGCTCGGCGTACTGTCCCCCAATACATATCTGATCACCACTCTGGAGAAAGTTCCGGCAGGGACCGACGGCGGGATCTCCACGGCCGGAACGGCGAGCTGCATCGCGGCCGCGGCGGTGGCCTCCCTCATCGGATGGCTGGCGATATTTCGGTCCAGCCCTCTTGACCCGCTGATCGCCGTCCCCATCGTCATGGGCGTGGCGGGCTGCATGCTGGACAGCGTCATCGGGGCCACGGCCGAGCGCAGTGGAAAGGTCACCAAGCTTCAGAACAACATGATGACCATGGCCGCCGGTTCCGTGCTGTCGGTCGTTCTTTATTTGGCCCTCGCATGACCTAGCAGATGCAGAAATGATTATATACAGGTCCTCCTTTCAAGGATTTGGTGTGACGGCCACAGCGGCGGGGATACACCCGGTCCCATTCGAACCCGGAAGTTAAGCCCGCCCGCGTTTCGTGCTGTACTGCGGTGCGCGAGCCCGCGGGAACCACGAGGCGCTGTCAGCCACTTTTTCATTCATCTCCTGGGAGCGCAGCCTCGAACTCGCTCTCATGTTAAGGCGTCGTCACTGTAGTACGAAGGGTTTAATCAACGGCACATCGTTCTCCGCTCAAACTCTGGTGCAGGCATGGAAATCCCCTACGATGTGTTGATCATCACGGCCGCCCTCATCGCGCTATGCGCGGTCGCTTGGTTCGAGCTGAAGTACATAAAGAACAGGCGGGGAGAGCGGGCCGAGGCGTCGATGGAGCAGGACCATGCCTACAATGCGCTCGCGACCATCAAGGCGGTGGCGGGATCGCTGCGCTCGCAGGGGCGCGACACCACCGAGGCCGATATCCTGCTGTTCCAGGCCGAGGGGGCGTACAAGCGACGACAGTACCTGGACTGCAAGGAGCTGTCCGACCGCGCCAAGACCGTCCTGCGGAACGCACCCCAGAGAGAGCTTGAACCCCCCAGGCCCGCGATGGTCGATGTGGGTAAGGAAGCCACGGCCAAGGAGCAGGAGAGCGAGGCTTCCGCTCCCGCCGAGGTGCCCTCCATGGAAGTGAGGAAGCTTCCCCACAACTACTTGGAATCGAAGTTCGTCATGGAGTCCGTCCGCTGCCTGCTGGAGAACGCCCCATCGCCCCGCAGGGAGTCCGCGCAGTGCTGTCTGAATGATGCAGAGGGATGCTTCGAAGAAGCGGAGTACACCGATGCGTTGCGCCATTCGCTGAAGGCCAAGAAGATGCTGGAGGCCGCCGAGGATGCCGTTCCCCAGAAGGAGGAGAGCGCTTCGCCATCAAAGGAGGATGTATCGCTGCCGGTGAGCGAATGTCCGGGATGCGGGGCTGCCATGTCCCGCGGTGATGCGTTCTGTTTCTCCTGCGGGATGGCCAAGAGGCCGTCGTGCCCCGGCTGCTCGGCCGACATCATAGAAGGGGACGCGTTCTGCCGGAAGTGCGGCAACAGGCTTTGAGAATCGACAGCGGTCGATGGTGCTGGCCTCCGATGACACGAGGAGCGACTAATTGTTTTAATAAGGTCCAGCCCATGTTCCAGCGATATCGATGATGCTGGTCAAGCTCGGAGGCAGCGTTATCACCGACAAAACCAATTACCTCGCCTACCGCGAGGACGTCCTTTCTAGGTTGGTAGCGGAGATTGTCGCGGCAGGGAAGGACCTCATCCTGGTCCACGGAGCGGGCTCGTTCGGTCATGTACTGGCATCCGAGCATCGCCTGCAGGGCGGCTACACTGGCGATTCCCAGATCCCCGCTGCGGCCAAGGTAATGGAGGATGTCAGGGATCTCAACCTCCGGGTCATGAGGACGCTCAACGCTGGTGGTCTGCCGAGCGCCTCGCTGCCCCCCAGCGCGGTAGCATCGCTCCGGAGCGGAGAACTGGACACCTTGGACATGGGCATGTTCCGCCGATACCTCGACCTGGGCATGTGCCCTGTGACGTTCGGCGATGTCACCCTGGACAGTGAACGCCGTTTCGGCATCTGTTCGGGCGACCAGCTCATGGAACGCCTGGCGCGCGAGTTCCGTCCACAGCGGGTGATATTCGTATCCGACATCGACGGCGTGTTCACCGCCGATCCGACCACCGATCCGGACGCTACCCTAATAGAGACTGTGGACCGAGAGACGCTCGATTCGTTGCCGCGGACGCACCGCTGCGCCGACGTGACCGGCAGCATCTTCGGCAAGATCGAGACGATGATGAGGATCGCTTCCTGGGGCGGGGACGCCGTAGTCCTGAACGGGAACGCCCCCGGACGCCTGGGAGCGGCGCTCAGGGGCGAGGCGGTCGTGGGCTCCAAGGTCAAGGGCGGTGAGGCATGAAAGATATCGAGCAACGGAAGGCCGATCACATACAGGTCAGTCTGGAAGAGCAAGTGGTAAGCGGCCATAACTACTGGGACGACCTGCATCTGATACACGACTCCCTCCCCGAGGTGGACCTCGAGGAGGTCGACACCACCACGGTGCTGTTCGGAAAGAAGCTCTCCGCCCCTCTGATGGTAACGGCCATCACCGGCGGGTATGCTGAAGCGGAGAAGGTGAACCGCAACCTCGCGAAGGCCTGCGCCTCCTTGGGGATCGCCCTTGGGGTGGGCAGCCAGAGGGCAGCCATCGAGAGGGGGGATCGCAGCAGCTACGAGGTCATCCGCGACCTCGGGGTGCCGCTTGTCATCGGGAACCTGGGCGCTCCGCAGCTCATCGCGCAGGCACGCAAGGAGGCGTTCGGCCTCGAGGAGGCCAGGCAGGCCATGGAAATGATAGGCGCCGATGTGCTTGCCATTCACCTCAACTTCCTGCAGGAGGTCGCACAGCCAGAGGGGGATACCAGGGCGAGAGGATGCCTGGACGCCATACGCTCCCTGGCCAGGGAGGTCCCTTGCATCGCCAAGGAGACCGGGGCCGGCATATCCAGGGAAACGGCCGTGCGGCTCAAGGGCGCCGGCATGATGGGCTTCGACATCTCCGGGACCGGCGGCACTAGTTTCTCCAAGGTGGAGGCGCATCGCTCCCGCCGAATGGGTGACGTACGTTGCGCGGCCATCGGTCAGACGTTCGGGGAGTGGGGGATACCCGCGCCCATCTCCGTCCGTCTGGCCCAGGTGGGCCTCCCGGTAATCGCCAGCGGCGGGATCGTCAATGGCCTGCAAGCCGTCAAGAGCATCGCCGCAGGTGCGCAGTGCGCGGGCCTGGCACGGGCGGTCCTAAAGGACGCCATGACCTCGGCCGAAGCGGCGGAGGAGCGCCTCCGCACCATTATCGAAGAGATAAAGGTGGGGATGTTCCTCACCGGCTCGTCCAACATGCGGCAGATGGCCGAGAAGAGGGTAATATTCACCGGCCCCGCCCGGGAGTGGGGCCTTGAACTAGAGGTGATCTAGACATGGATGTGATTTCACAGCTGGAGAAGAGGGCCAAGAACGTGAACAGCGCGATAATGTCATATCTGGAAGAAGGAGAGAACCAGAAGCTCCTCCTGGCCGTCCAGCATTATCCTTCTGCCGGCGGCAAGCGCCTCCGGCCAGTGCTGGCCGAGGTGGTCGCCCAGGCAGTCGGCGGGGCCGGGGACAAGGCCATCCCCTTCGGAGCGGCCGTCGAGATAATACACAACTTCACCCTGGTCCACGATGACGTGATGGACAACGATTCCATCAGGAGGGGGCGGCCGACCGTCCATGTCATGTTCGATGAGCCGACGGCCATCATCGCCGGCGACGCCCTGTTCGCGCGGGCGTTCGAGGCGCTGTCCGAGGTCGACGTGCCGCCGCACTTCACCCGCCGCCTTCTCAAGCTGACCGCTCACGCAGTCTGGCTGATCGCAGAGGGCCAGCAGGAGGACATGGACTTCGAGAGGATCCCTCCGACCGAGCTGTCCATCGGCGACTACGAGCGCATGATCTGGAAGAAGACTGCCGTGCTGTTCGAGTGCGCCGCGGAGGGCGGGGCCATCATCGCCGGGGGGACTGAGGAACAGATCACCGCCATGCGCGACTACGCCCGCAGCCTCGGCGCCGGGTTCCAGATACACGACGACATCCTGGCCCTGCTGGGGGACGAGAAGACCACCGGCAAGCCGGTGGGCAACGACATCCGCAACGGGAAGCGGACGCTGATCGTTCTCCACGCCCTGCAGAACCTGGGCGTCGAGGATTCCCGCCGCGCCACCCTGATGGCGGCGCTCGGCAATGCTGACGCCACGCTGGAGCAGATCAGGGCCGCCACCGAGGTGCTGCAGGACTGCGGCAGCATCGATCATGCTCGCAAGCTGGCTCGGGAGCACGCCGCTCAGGGTAAGGAGCACCTAGAGGTGCTGAAGCCCAGCGCGGAGAGGGACTTCCTCGCCGCGGTGATCGACTACGCGGTCAACCGGGACATCTAACAGGAGATACCGTCGGACGTAAGCTGAAAGTCGGCGACCAATCCCTCGGGGAGGCTGCGGTGCTTCATCAGCACCGCCCTCCGTCGGCCGGTGGACACTTTGTCCACTCGGACGATCACCTTGGAGTTGTGATGGAGGGCGTGGCCCCCCAGCGCCTCGAATGTCCCGGTCTCGATGTCTGTATATACCTGCGAGGTCGCCACCACCGGGATCGCCTTCTCCCGCGCCACGTTGGTCAGCTTGGCCGATTGCCCGGCCAGGGACTTGCGCTCTCCCCGGTCCTCCTCCCGGGACGTCAGCCGATAGTGCATGCTTATCGAATCGATTATTATCATCCCGACGTCCACGTTGCCCTGCGCCAGCTTGATGGCCTTGTCCACCATCTTCTCCTGCTCGTCGAAGCTTCCGATGTTCGAGAACAGGATGTTCTTGGCTACCGTCTCGAAGTCATCCCCAGCGATCTGCCTCAGACGTTCCATGGACACGCCCTCGGTGTCGATGTATATCACCCTCTTACCCTGCCTGGCAACCGCGGCGGCAAGCAGAAGGCATAGCGTGGTCTTCCCGGTTCCCGCCTCGCCGTACAGGAGCGTCAAGCATCCGGCCTCCACGCCTCCCTCCAGCATGGCATCGATCGCGCCACAGCCCAGTGCCAGCCTGTCCATGCATCATGGTAGGCGATGATTGGTCATAATCATTGCCCCAGCATGCCTGGGCCCTGCAGCGGGGTCTCGTACACGCGGAAGTGGTACACTACTACAGCGCTGGCCACCAGCAGGACGATCATGAGCGGCAGGGCCGAATCGAAGGAGCCCGTAGCCGAGGCGATGGTACCGAACAGGATGGGGCCGAGAGCTCCGACGCCATTGGCGATGCCGTTCACCAGCCCGGTGGCCGAACAGGTGAGCCGGGAACGGCAAGTGCCCTGCAGCATTGTGAACACGTTGGGGCCCATCACCGACAGGAAGAAGAACACCATGGCCAGCGCGAACACCACTTCCACCTTGCCCTGGATCTGCGTCACCACGAGAATCGCCACCGCGGCCAGGGCCAGGAAGGATGCGGTCACGGCCGCCCTCCGGCCGGTCCGATCGCTCAGGTAGGAGCCGACGGCCAGGCCGGCAAAGTTGCCCAGGTACGGAAGGCTGGCCGCCCAGATCAGCTCGTTCTCGGTGAAGCCCCGGGCCAGGAGGAGGAACGTCGGCAGCCACAGCGATAGGCCCCACCATACCTGGGTCTCCAGCGCTTGGGCCACGACGAGGGTGGTGATCCCCTTGACCTTGAGCGAGTCCCGGAGGTTTCGACGGGTAAGCGAGAGATTGGCCCTGAGGCCTTTCTCACCGCATTCGATGGGGCCCTCAGGAGTGTCCTGAAGATACTTCCATATGGGGATCAGAAGAAGGAAACCGGCCACGGCCAGTACGATGAACATGAAGTTCCAGCTGGTGACCATGATGAGCGGGAGGAGCAACAACGGGGACAACAGGTTGGCCATCCCGGTGGACGAGTGGTACAGCGAGTTCATCCGTGACCTCATGCGGGGCGGATACCATGCCTGAGTAGCACGGCTGGCCGAGGGGAACAGCACTCCCTGGGTGAGGCCCAGCGAAACCCGCAGCAGGACGAACACCGAGTAGTACATGCCGACCAGGCCAGTGAGCGCCGTCACCACCGACCAGGTGGACACTGCCAGAAGTAGCCCTTTTCGCGGCCCGTAGCAGTCCACCAGTGGGCTGATGAAGATGTTCGACAGCCCATAGCCGACCAGGAACACACCCATCAACACGCCGCCCAGGGAGCCGGTCTGGGCGGCGGTCCAGTTGAAGTCATCAGCTATGAACGGTATCGCCACCGAAAGGCAGACGCGGATGAGGTAGCCTATCAGCACCGAGAGGAACAGGATGATGGCAACGATCGCCGCCTTGCGCTTCCGTTCTGCCGAGGGCCCCATCGATGCGATGTCCCATCTCGCCGTTTATCGACCTTTCGGATTCCGGGAGCAGGAATGGCATTCCATCAGCCGCATCGGGAGCGCAGCCTACGGTTAATATCAAGGAATGCCAGGCCGGACGGTGATGGCAGGCGCATGGAAGCTTGTGACATACGCCTTGAGGCAGAGGGCTCAGAAGGAGGAGGGCTGTTCCCGCACGCCCGGGTCCGTGACGGCCAGGCCGAGTTCCTGGAGGATGCCAGGATGTGCATCAGCCAGCGCACCCATCTGCTCGCCCATGCCCCCACCGGGCTCGGAAAGACGGCGGTCGCCCTGACCGCGGCGTTGGAGACGGCAGTGGACGAGGGGGCGGTCGTGCTGTACCTGACATCGAGGCAGAGCCAGCATGCCATCGCGGTGGAGACCGCCAGGGCGATATGGCGGAAGCATCGGATCGGAGCGATCGATCTAATAGGCCGGGAGGACATGTGCCTGGCCGGCCGGGCCGTGCCGCCGTGCCAGGACGGCCGGGCATGCTTCTTCGCCCGCGGCCGGTGCGCCGATGCTGCAGAGATACTGCTCGAGTACCCAATGCACGTTCAGGAAGCTGGACGGACCTGCCTTAGGGAGCGGGCATGCCCCTACGCCTCGGCCGTGATGGCGACCCGCTCCGCCGACCTCGTGATAGCCGACTACAATCACGCGTTCTCCGCCTCGCCGCTGCTGCTGGACCGGCTGGGCCGCCCGGCCAAGGACGTGATCCTGGTGGTCGACGAGGCCCATAACCTCCCCACCAGGGTAATGGAGAACTACAGCGCCTCGGTCGGCGTAGAGGCCGTCGAAGCCGCGATATCGTCCCCGGCCCTGCGCCATTTCCATGACGACCTGCGCATACTGAAGGATTGCTGTGAGATGGCATCGAAAGGAACGGAGTGGCTTGACCGAGAGGTGCTCGACGGTCCCCTGAAGAGGTCGGTGGGAGTGGACTGTGGCGGCCTGGCCGAGGAGATGGGGGAGACCCTCCGCCGAAAGGGGGAGCGTCAGCACCGGGACCTGTTGGCCTTCCTGAGCGCGTGGAGCTGGAGAGATGGCATGGTGCGATACGCTGAAGGGACCCCGGCGAAACTGCATGCCAGGCTGGTCGACCCTTCCGTGGCGTGTCGGGAGGTGTTCACCCGCGTTCGTTCTGCCCTCCTCATGAGCGGGACGCTCCACCCCCCGTCGATGTTCGCCGACATACTGGGGGTGGAGAGCGCGGTGTGCCGCGAGTATCCATCCCCCTTCCCGCAGGAGAACCGCCTGGTGCTGACATGGGGCGGGATCACGTCCCGGTTCAGGATGCGCAACGAGGCGTTCTTCCGCAATGCTGCGGCGAGGCTGGCCGAGGTTTGCGAGGCCACGCCGGGGAACGTGGCTGCATTCTTTCCATCCTATGACATGTTGGAAAGAACGAGGGCGCACCTCGACGTTACATCACGCAACGTTGTGGCGGAGCGCCGGGGGTTCGGCAAGAACGAGCAGGACGCGGTGGTGGAGACGCTTTCCCGCAGCAGCGACAACATCATGCTCGCCACGCTCAGCGGGGCACTGTACGAAGGTGTCGATTTCCGCGATAACTCGCTCTCCGCCGTAGTGGTGGTCGGCCTCCCGCTGGCGCCCCCGTCGAGAGAGAACCTAGCATACAGGGAACAGCTGGAGAGAAGGCTCGGACCAAGAAAGGGGGAGCTGTACTCCACCACTTATCCCGCGCTGATCAAGGTCCTTCAGGCCGCCGGCCGGGCCATTCGAAGTGAGCGGGACCGCGCCGCCATCATATTGATGGACGACAGATATCAGATACCAGGCCTGCGCGCGGCCCTGCCGGCCGACTTCGCCGCCTCCAGAGTGAGGGACGTTGGCGGCAGCCTCGCGACATTCTTCGATGAACATTGATGAAAGGCTTAGATTTTTTTATAATTTAAATATTATCAATCCATAGATTGATAAGCTTCAGGCTCCCATATTTTCGCAGCACTAGGGTGATCGGAGATGCAAAGGAGGGTAAAAGCGCTGAGCCTAGCGCTAGCTCTGACAATGATCCTCGGCGTGTCCGCGGCGTACGTCTATGGACCCACGGCCGTCGGCCTGGAGGGGACGCCACCTCCCGGCCAATCAGGGGATCAGGCGAGACCTGCGAACGGGGTCACCGACCCCCATGATCCGGCCGCGCCCACCGCGGACGTGGCCGGGACCACCACACTGCTTGCCAGCAAGGATTCGGTGGGATTCTGGGAGAGGTCGGTGACATATGACTGGAGCATCGAGAAACAGGTGGTCGAGAGCGACAAGGTTTCGGCCAGCGATGCTGGACACCTTGGCATGGTGACGATCCAGGACGGCGAGACGGTGACCGTCGACTACCTCGTCGAGGCGACCCGATACATCGTGGACGAGGCGGAGCACATGGGCGTGCGTGGTTACGTCTGCGTGAAGAACACCGGCACCGTAGCCACCGAGAACCTCGCCATCGTGGACCACGTACAGGCCTACGACGAGGACATATGCGCCTTTGTCGATATCGCGGTGTTCGGAGTGGACACCTCAAGCCACCCCGTGCTCGCGGCCGGCGAGGAACATGCCTACTACTTCGAATATTCCTTCGAAGCGGTCATATCCTCCCAGTACCGCAACATGGCCTGCATTGGTATAACGAACTACGAAGGCTACGACGGCGTGGAGCATGCCATCCCTGCGTGCGACGAGTTCGACATGCCCGCCAAGCCTCATCTGATCGAAACGGACGAGACCGCTTCGATCATCGACGCGATAAGCTGCCCCGAGAACTTCGAGTGCGTAGCATCGGACAGCGGACCGTGGATACTCCATGCTTCCGGCGAGATCGCCTTCAGCGTCGAGGTCACCGCCCTCGACGCGGGATGCGAGCAGGAGCGCTGCCTGTGGAACAAGGTGACGCTGACCGAGCTGGACTGCTGCCAGGTTCGGGAGGACTGCGCCTACGTCAACCTAGTCACCGGGCCGTGCCCGTGCCTTACCACCATCGAGGCGGAGAAGACCGCCGAGCTTAGGCGGGAGAAGATCGTCGAGTACGATTGGACGGTGGAGAAGAGCTTTGAAGTGCTGACCAACGGCCAGGCCCCCGAGGCATTCACTGCAACGGTCCCAGACCTTGTCCTGGGGCCGGGACAGACGTCCAAGATCTGCTACGAGATCGTTGCCGACCGGGAGGTCGCCGACGTGACCCACAAGTTCTGGCTCGAGGGTTGCGTCCGGGTGTGCAATACCGGCAACTGCCCCACCGAGGGGCTCACCATCGAAGATGTGTTCGTGGTCATGTACAACGGGGTTGAGCATGAGCTCAAGATAGAGATCAGCACCGCGGACAAGCCCGTCCTGGGGCCCGGTGAATGCTATGACTACGCGTACGAGGTCGATGTCACCGAGTTCCTTCTGGACATTCTAGGCGAGCAGGACGGCGAGCCTGGCGCCCAGAGCGACCTGGACATGTTGAACGCCGCACGTGCTGGCATCACCAACTTCGAGGGGCAGGAAGGCCTGTACTTCGTCGATGACGAGGTCAAGGTCGCTCTGCCCGAGCCGGAGATCGAATACATCGACGAGACCGCCACCCTGACCGACCTGGAGACCTTCCCCGACGGGTTCGATATGGACATAGTCTCGGGGCCATGGTACCTTGAGGGGCCTGACACCATCAGGTTCTGCAAGAACATCACCAATGTGGAGGCGGAGTGCGGACGGCTGTACTACGTGAACGACACCGCCCGCCTGGTCGAGGACGATACCCTGGAGGTCCGCGAGGATGACGCCTCAGTGATCGTAGAGACGCCGGAGTGCCATGAGTGCGGCGGATGCACGCTCACCATCGGGTACTGGAAGAACCATGCGGGCCTGGGGCCAGGAAACCAGGATGATGAGATTACTCCGCTCATCACCGCGGCGGGCGGCACGATATGGCTAGGGACCCCTGGAGGGGCCAAGAGCATCGCGGTGACGACCGCTGCCCAGGCCGCCGGCATTATCGACAGCGCCGGTGGTGCAAACAAGTTCAATCAGCTCTACGCCCAGATGCTGGCCGCCAAGCTGAACGTCCTGAACGGTGCGTGTGACCATGCCATCGAAGGGACCATCGCGGCGGCCGACGCTTTCCTGGCAACGCACAATGCTGGCGACTGGGACAACCTTTCCAAGGCCGACCAGGAAACGGTGAACGGTTGGGCGTCGACGTTCGAGGCGTACAACAGCGGTGACATCGGTCCGGGGCACTGCGACTAAACCTCTTCCCAATTCTCTTTTTTTTCTTTCTGAAAAGGTTATCTACGGCGTGGCCCTTGCTCGCCCCATGGAACTCATCCGGCGGGGGGCCGAGGCAGAGATCCGGCAGGGCAGATGGCTGGACCGCGATG
>ENA-UOOE01000368-UOOE01000368.1-fermentation-metagenome-genome-assembly--contig:-NODE-368-length-45434-cov-7.079156_pt1 | contig 45434 bp, 43 predicted proteins | sample MGYA00245776_ERZ724021 | MGnify/ENA primary metagenome ERZ724021 (study PRJEB28704, sample SAMN03018321) | fermentation metagenome | biome: anthropogenic terrestrial biome; feature: soil; material... | reverse complement strand
TCTGACGTAAGGAGGAAAACTCACCTTCATTGTCCTCTGTCCTCTGTCAATTGTCTTCTTGAAAAAGTTATGTCGTAATTTTTTTATATTAAGTCAAAATTTTATGTATAAGTTAATTTAGAGACTAAGAACTCTATAGCATACTAATCTACCTTAAAATATTTTTTACATAAATTAAAAAATGCTTTTGCTGTTGGAGTAAGAGATCTTTTAGAACTTATAATAAGATATATAGATCTAGTTAGTGGCATATCCTTTATAGTACTTTCCTTTATAAGTCCTAGGAATATGTAATTTTTAAATACTTGTTTTGAGACTACAGCTATACCAAATCCTTTTCTTACAAATTGTATAAGAGTGCTTATATTATTTACTTCTAAACATGAATTTATTTGGGAAGGATTATAACCATTTTTTATTAAGGCATCTTCAAAGGTTTTTCTTGTAGCAGAACCTTTTTCTCGTAATATAAAGTTGTATTTAAAAAGGGAAGGTATGTCTATAACATCGGGAATATTAAAAGAAGGATGAGATATAATGACTAACTCATCTTTAGTTAATTCATAACTTTCAATTTTTTCATCGTCTACAGGTTCTCCTATTAATCCAATTTCAAAACTAAATTTTATTATATTATTAATTATTTTTGTAGAGTTTAATTCTACTATGTCAAATGTCACACTAGGGTGCATATTATGAAATTTTTCTATTAAAGAAGGAAGTAAAGTGTTACAGGGTGTAGTACTGGCAGCTAATTTTAAGTTTCCATTTATGGTTTCATTAAAATTAGTTAAGGTATATATGGCGTTGTCACGGATTTCTAAAATTTCCAATGCAAATTTTAGAAAAGATTCTCCTGCAGGGGTAAGAAGCACCTCCTTAGAACTTCTATCAAATAGGTGTACTTTTAATTCCTTTTCTAAAATAGAAATGTGAGAACTAATGGCAGGCTGGGATAAAAAGCTGAAATTTGCAGCCTTTGAAAAGCTTTTAAATTTAGCTACATTTATAAAAGCTTCTATTTGTTTAAAATCCATAAAAAATTCCCCCTCAAAATGTCAACTTTATCTTTTTAACGTATCCTATATTAATTATATATTTATTTGAGGGATTAGTCTAATATATCAAAAGTGGCTACCCTCTCCATTTGAGTATTATTATACCTAAAACCATCATAATTAATCCTAGTATTTTATTTGTTGTAAAACTTATTTTCTGGGAATCGAATAGTCCCCAAAAATCAATTAGCGCTGCGGTAGCAAGTTGAGCAACTAAAATTATTGCAATAGAATGAGTTGGCCCTAGAAACTTAATACCTTGTATTACAGTTACAGTTATGATTATACCTAATATTCCACCTAAAAAGTATAACTTTTTACAGCAGCCTATGTTTTGTAAATTATTTTTTTTGCTAAAAAGAGCTATTATAAGGGCTATCATAAACCCAGTGGCTTGAACTATTGTAGTTGTGACCCATAGCCCTAATTTATCACTCAATCTAGTATTAAAGACACCCTGAATGCTCATGCTTACTCCTGCTACTATTGAATAAAGTATACCAAACAATTTATATCACCTCCCACAGTAGTTTAACCATAGGAGATCTATATTATTAAACTTTGTTTATAAAGAATATTCTCAACGCTATGGGCTTGAGAATATTAGAAATTAAAATAATTAAATTTATTTACATAAGAACAGAATGTTTGGAGTAGAAAGCATTTTCTATCATTTTAGTGGAAAATCCTAGACTGTATCCTAAACTTAAAAAGTCTTCGAATAAAGTTATGTAATTATCTTTAGATGAACAGACAATAAAGTCATTTATATCAATATATAAATTTAAAAATTGAGATGTAATATCTCCATCGTTGTTTTTTACGTTTATTTTAATATCAGTAAATTCTTTTTCAAGTCCTAGGGTTAGTATAAAATTTAAACAATTTATATACTCCTTTAAAATTAAATCCTTATTTGCAGTTACATCATTACTCCAAAAATTAAAGCACTGGGTTTCATTAGCCAGTTCAGCCATTTTTACTTGAAGTGCAAGAGTTTCTTTTGAAATTAAAGAATCTTTTTCTATAGAAATGTTAGTTCTAATTCTGTTGTTTAAATTTTCTTGTAATTCAAATAATTTTGCTATATTCATCCATAGGCCGCCTTTCTCTATATATAATTATTATAAAAAGTTTTTACAATGACTTTTCCTACATATTATATTTTAGCGAAATTTAATAAATATTGAAATAATGTGCAACCGGTTACAATAAAAAAAATTATAAAAATTTATAATTTTTCGTACAAAGTAATTTTAATGTTAAAGTAAAAGGTTTACAAAATAATTATATTATATGAAGATATTTTGAATACAAAAATAAGACTTCCTTAACTTTATGTAAATTTTAGAAGTCTTAATCCTTATTTAATAAAAATATTTTTTAGTTATAGTAGTTTTTACTGTTATTCCATCTATTCTACTTAACTTGCCAGTCATGGAACTTATTTCATCACCCCGTAAGAATTAGTGCATTAAAATTCAGCAGAACCAGTTGTTCTAGGAAATGGAATTACATCTCGTATATTAGACATACCAGTTATGTACATTAGTATTCTTTCAAAACCAAGGCCAAAGCCTGAATGTTTAGTTTCTCCATATTTTCTAAGTTCTAAGTACCACCAATAATCTTTTTTACTAAGTCCAAGTTCTTCTATTCTTTTTTCAAGAACTTTATATCGTTCTTCCCTTTGGCTTCCTCCAATTATTTCTCCTACTCCTGGTACTAAAAGATCTGCAGCTGCAACTGTTTTTCCATCTTCATTTTCTCTCATATAGAATGCTTTTATGGCTTTGGGATAATCGGTAACAAATATAGGTTTTTTAAATACTTTTTCAGTTAGATATCTTTCATGCTCTGTTTGAAGGTCAATACCCCATTCTACTGGATATTCAAATGATGCTCCACTTTTCTTTAATATATCTACAGCCTCAGTGTAAGTTATTCTACCAAATTCTGAATTAGTTACATTGCCTAATCTACTAAATAAAGTTTTATCTACAAAAGAGTTGAAAAAGGCCATTTCTTCTGGTGCATTTTCAAGCACGTAATTTATTATATATTTTACTAGTTCCTCTGCCACATCCATGTAATCTTTTAACTCAGCAAACGCCATTTCAGGTTCTATCATCCAAAATTCAGCAGCGTGTCTAGCTGTATTTGAATCTTCTGCCCTAAAAGTAGGACCAAAAGTATATACATTTCTAAAAGCTAAGGCCATAGTTTCTGCGGACAATTGACCACTTACGGTTAAATTTGTTTCTTTGCCAAAGAAATCTTCTGAGTAATCTATGCTGCCGTCTTCCTTCTTAGGAACGTTATTTAAATCCAAGGAAGTTACTTTAAACATTTCTCCAGCACCTTCACAGTCACTTCCAGTTATTATAGGGGTGTTTGCATATACAAATCCTCTTTCCTGGAAAAATTTATGAACTGCATAGGCTGCTATGGAACGAACTCTAAATACTGCAGAAAAAGTATTGCTTCTTGGTCTTAAGTGAGCTATAGTTCTAAGATATTCTAAAGTATGTCTTTTCTTTTGAAGTGGATAGTCTGAAGATGAAATACCTTCTAATGTTATTTCTTTGGCCTGTATTTCAAAAGACTGCTTTGCATTAGGGGTAAGAACTAATGTACCTTCTATAGATAATGATGAACTGATAGGTAATTTTGTTATCTCCTTAAAGTTAGTCAATTTTTCATCAAAAACTATTTGAACGTTTTTGAAAAATGATCCGTCATTTAATTCTATAAAGCCGAATGATTTAGAATCTCTTAGGGTTCTAATCCAGCCTGAAATTTTAACATCTTTGTTTACAAATTTTTCAGTTTCTCTATAAAGAGATTTTATTAATGTAATTTCCATAATTTTCCTCCATAGGTATGTTGTATTTTAAACTTTAATAACTGTTTTAAAATATTGGATTAACTCAATGCACAGTCTTAAGATTAGCACGGACTTTTACTTAGTTGAGTAAATATAACACTTTTTTATCTAGTCACATTCTATTATATTATACAATAATATAATAGGTATGCAAACGAAAAATTTACATTAACACATATGTACAGCGGTGTTTTTAGTTACTTCGTACTTCAAATTCATCTATAAAGGTATAATAATTAGGTTTAGTAACAGAAGTTAGTTTCACATATCTTGCATTTATAGGCTTGGCCAAAGTTAAATATAGTGGATATTTGGAACCATATCTATCTGAAAAAGGTACAGAAGGAATTCTAAAAAGTCCTACAGGGGTAAAATTTACACCATCTTCAGATACGGCAATAGAAGCTCTATCGGGAAGCTCAGACCAGGAAATTGTATCTCTAAAATAACTTACCATGAATTGCTCCACTTGTTTTGAACTCCCTAAGTCTATAGTTATATCTATGGGTTTAGTGTACCAACCTACCAAAGCTTTGTCTTTTACTGAATTTACAGAAGCAAACTTTCCATCAGTAAGTTTTTTAAGCATTGGGTCGTTGTAATTTTCGTGGGGCATAGGAAGTAGAGTGTAAGTACAATTCCTTGAAAGCAAGTTTGGCAGCTTTTTTATAGAATCCACTTTAGCTATTGCAGGCTTTGAAGGTTTTGATACATTGCCCGAAAAACCTAGAGACCTTACTTCATAAGTACACTGCTTTGTATCTTTCTTCAGTAAAGGTATATCTGTAATGACTTTAGTAAAAGATTTGGGGTTACCTCCATATTTCATTTGGGTCATAATACGGGAAATTAGGGTACCATTTCTGTAAACTTCATAGCCGCAAATATTATCAGTATTTTTAGGTGCCAACCAGGTTATTTTAAATTTATTTTTTTCTATAGTTGATACAGTTAAATTTTGGGGAATATCTAATTTCTTTATAGGAAGTTTTCCTTTTTTTACATAATAAGAATATGCTTCATTAAAGCCACTGTCTATATTATTTGGACTATAATAATGACTGTAAGAAAAACATATTATGTTGTCTACACAGGGTTGTTCTAAAGTTAGTTGTTTTAAAAATCTGTCCAAAGGTGCACTGGAGTTATTGGCATAATCAAAATTTTCAGCATTTGCCCAAAATAACATGCCGGGTTTGGTGTCCACAGCCTTTCTCAGAGCAGTATACCATGAATTAACTTCTTCTAGTTTTAGCCTGCCACTTCCTACACAATCTTGAGGGCAAAATATATCTCCTTTTTTAAAATTGGTTTTTGAAAATACATATTTCCAATCTGATTCATATTCTTTAGCAGTACCTGCAGATGAATTCATGAAAGGCGACAATAAAATGGGAAGACGCTCTTTTTTTTCACTAAGAGTTTTAAGGTGAACATTTATAGCATTTATTAGGTTATCATATGTATTGAATTTATTAAATTTAGCATTGTCTACTTCATAGGGAAAATACCATCCGTAAAAAGCGTTAGGATATTTAAAGTGATAGTTCTTATATAAATCATCAGCTATAAGGCTGCTTCTTTCCATTTGAGAATTTAACCAGATGGAATTGTCCGGAGATATTTGCCACCATTCATTGTTATAGTTCGTTTCCATAAAAACTTTCATGTTTAATTTTTCAGCATTTTTTAAGCATAAATCTACAGGATCAACGTTAGGATATAATTTTGTGTAGGTTGTATTTGAATTTTTATATGAAATCTTAGTAACATTATCATCAGTTTGGGAGACGCCAGTTATTACCAGATAATTTATTTTGTTTTGTTTTAGATATGTTAGTTCCCGCTTCCAATCACTATCTGACCAATTTTGAGTGAGATCTAACTGGATAAATGACCCGGTGACTATGGGATAATTTTTATTAGATTTAAGTGGACTATTAAAATAAATAGATGTAAAAAGAGCAATTGCTAAAATTGAAATTATTGGTGTAATTTTTTTGCTTTTTATTTTCATATTTACAAAATCCTCCTTTATGAAAAATTAGATTCCATTTAATAATAATACGTAAATGTACTAATAAAAATGGAGCAAACTTTAAAAAGCTTACTCCAAATTAAACACGAAAATCATATGCTTATTTTTTACCACAACACTGTTTATACTTTTTACCGCTGCCACATGGACAAGGGTCATTTCTACCAATCTTAGTCTTATTTACTACGGTTTTGGAAGAACCCCATTGTTTATGTATTTCTCTTCTTTTTTGTTTTGAAAATATAGACTCCCATTGAGGAAGATCATATAGATAATCAGCCTTGGCATCTAACATGTTAAAGTATAATTTTTCAAAATTAATTTCTATAGTAATTTTTGAGTCTACATTTAAGTCTTCAAGAACTAGAGTTTTTTTGAGACTGTCATTTATTCCATCTAAAAATCCCATAAAAAATACTTCTGAGGTTTCAAACTTTTTTGCTAAATCTTTTATAGTTCCAACTATAGTGCCCTCATGTTCAGATAAGATTTTTGTATAAATATTTTTTTCAATTGAACCATATTCTTTCCAAAATTCAGATTCACCTTTTGACTTTACAAAATTTACAACCATATTTGTCCAATCTTCATACAAACTCATACTTTATTCTGCTGTATATATTTTTTACAGCAATACCTCCCTTCAAATTACAGATAAATATATAGGTATTCTAATTTAAAGGTTGATTTGTATTATTACAATGCCAGCCTTTGTCTAAAACTACCATGTTTATCTTGTATTTTAAATATTTTGTCTAAGTTAAATTTCTCTAAAGAACCACACTGACGTATTATAATAAAAATTATTATATTTTGCAATTCCTTTTTAAGGTCTTGATTTTAAGGCGTAAGAAGCCTCTTTGTTGCAATAAGTACACTTATGACCTGTTATATTCACCAAATAGGGAAAAGTTTCATTATCCACCAAAAAGTTATCAAAAGCTATGTCAATATGACGATCACAACAATAGGTAGCTTCATTTTCCATTTTAATATCACTCCTGACAGTTTTCACAAGGTAAAAGTAATTGCATAAAATCATCCCATACTTTTAAAAACTTATATAATTACTAGGTTGATCACGCCTTGCCATGGATATTCTTACATCAGTATTTAATTTAACACCACATTCTCTTAAACTACTTGTTACAGTTTCATATGCCAATTCAGGATAATTATTTATTTTACTTAAATGTCCTAAAATAATTCTTTTGAATTTTCCATTCAAAATGTGTGGGATGATATTTCCACAGTCATCATTAGATAAGTGACCTACTTTACTTAGAATTCTTCTTTTTAAATCATAAGGATAAGGTCCAAACTTTAACATTTCTACATCGTGGTTACTTTCTAAAAGAATTAAATCTGAATCTTTTAATATATCCTTGATGTCATCTGATATAAACCCTAAGTCTGTTGCTACACATGCTTTCTTGTTTTTGCAGTTAATTGCATATCCATAAGGATCTGCAGCATCATGGGATATACTATAACTTACTATGTCCATGTCTTTTATATTTATATAATTGTTATAAATTATTTTAATATTATGCTCTTTTATCTTGCCTATACATTTTGACATGGCTTTCCAGGTAAGGGTATTTGCATATATAGGTATATCATATTTCCTAGATAACACACCTACACCTTTAATATGGTCACTGTGTTCATGGGTAACTAGTATGGCGTCTATGTCATTTGGCTTATGTCCAATTTTTAAAAGAGCATTTTCTATACTTTTACCAGAAAGTCCTGCATCTATCAGAATTTTAGCATTATCAGATGCTATAAATATGGAATTTCCACTGCTGCCGCTGTATAATGGACAAAAAATCATAATAAATCTCCTATAATAATATTTGTATTACTCAGAATAAGATACTCTCTTTATATCGGCGCCTAGAGCTCTAAATTTATCTTCTATATTGGGGTATCCTCTATCAATGTGCTTAATACTCAAAACTTCAGTAGTGCCCTCGGCAATAAGGCCAGCTATAACCATTGCAGCACCAGCTCTCAAGTCTGTTGCTTTTACAATAGCTCCACTGAGCTTACTTACGCCATCTATAATAGCGGTTCTACCTTCCACTTTAATATTGGCACCCATTTTTTTGAGCTCATCTACATGCTTAAATCTACTTTCCCATATACTTTCATTTATAATGCTTCTTCCTTCTGCTACAGTTAAAAGAGTACTTAAAGGTTGTTGTACATCTGTAGGAAATCCAGGGTAAGGTTGGGTTTTTATATTTACGCCCTTTAATTTTCCACTTGATTTTACAGTAACAGAATCACCATCTTCTATTACCTCAGCTCCCATTTCTATAAGCTTTGCTGATATAGACTCCAGGTGCTTAGGTATAACATTTTGGACAACTACTTCTCCACCACAGGCTGCTGCTGCAATCATATATGTACCAGCCTCTATTTGATCTGGTATAACACTATAGGAGCAGCCTTTTAGTTCTTTAACCCCTACTATTCTTATTATATCAGTACCTGCACCTTTTATATTTGCTCCCATGCTGTTTAAGAAATTTGCTACATCTACTACGTGGGGTTCCTTTGCCACATTTTCTAAAGTAGTTACGCCTTCTGCAAGAGTAGCAGCTAACATTACATTTATAGTGGCGCCTACGCTTACTACGTCAAAAAATATATTTGTTCCAATCAACTTTTTAGCGTCTACTAGTACACAACCGTGTTTAATTTTAACTTGGGCACCCAAAGCTTCAAATCCTTTTATATGTTGATCTATAGGTCTAACCCCTATAGGACATCCTCCTGGTAGTTCAACCCTAGCTTTTTTAAATCTGCCAAGCAGTGCTCCTATAAGATAATAAGAGGCTCTCATTTTTCGTACATCATCAGTGTTTGCATCTATACTATTTATAGTAGTACTATCAATTACTACTGAATTTTTACCTGTTTTTATTTCACAGCCTAAACTCTCAAGAATTCTTTCTATACAGTGGACATCTTCTATATTAGGTATATTATCAATTGAGCATAACCCTTTACTGGCCATTATTGATGCCGGTAATATTGCTACAGCAGCATTTTTTGCACCGTTAATTTCTATAGAACCGGAAAGAGGCCTTCCACCATTAATTACCAATTTATCCATTCACGTATCCATCCTTATCACAAATTTATATTTATATAAAGTTTAGAAAATATCAAAATTAATTCATATTACACAAAATTTATTATATCATAATTTTGTGTTATTTTAACATAAAATTTGAAAATATGAATGATACTCTTAAATTATAATATAAGTGAAATTAATTACTTCTAAAATTAAAACCCAGCTTTAATTACAAAGCTGGGTTGCGGAATTGTTTTAAGTTTTTATTGTTTCAGGTGGATATTGTGAAGAATAATTATTTTTGTTTCATAAAACTCCCACAGTCAGTACATTGCACGTCACTAGCTATATATTCATGTTTTGTAACTTGTATTTTGTCGAGAGTGCAATAATCTGTATTATTTGCATGAAATTTGCATTCATTTACTGTACATCCAATGCTAGTATTTTTATTTTTGTTCATAATATACCTGCTTTCAAAAAGTAAATATATTTTGAAGCAGGATGTCACCTCTTTCTTTTTGTAAATTTCATAACAGTAGTATTTTTACACTTATATATATTTTATATACATATAATTACTGGTAATTTTTAATGATATAAGAATAATAATTATGTGATATTATGTGATATAATGTTAGTTACATGCTATATATTTTTGTAAAATTAATTTGGGGGATTGAGAAAATAATGAAATATTATTTAGTAGCTTTGTTTGATAAAAATTCCTATTCTTATATTGAACATATACAAAAAAATATATGTAGAAAGTATAGACTGTATAAAAATATACCACATTTACATATAACTCTTGAAGTTGTGGAAAATCCAGATATAGAGAAATTTACTAAGATTGTTTCTGATATATTAAAACCTTATAAAAAGTTTAAGGTAAAAGTGAATGAAGCTATTTGTTTTGATTCGTCTTATAAGTCTATTAGTTTAAAGGTAGAAAATAAAGGATACATAATAAGGCTGGCAAGACAGATAAATGAAACATTAAACCTTTATAAGTTTAATGTTAGACAAAATGGAGACAATTGGGACTTACATACTGTACTTGCAAATACAAATTATAACATTAAGGAATTGAGTTCTAAGGAGTATGTTTCAGCTTGTAATAATGGTAAAAAAGAGGAAAATTATAAAATGGCGCGGATAGATAGAATAGCACTTTGGAAACCTATAAATAATAGAAAGGAAATGCTTATAAAAAATTTCCGTTTAAGGGATTTTTAACATAATTTAATTAAAAAGGTAGTAAACTTTAAGTTTACTACCTTTCATATTTATATATCTAATAAATTTTTCTTATAACTTGAATATAAATTTTTGAGTTCACCAATTTTTTCTTCAGCTTCTACTTGAAGTTTAGAAACTTCTTCATAATTTTCAGCTTCTGATGCAAGTTTTATTCTAGTGAATAAGCTCTTATTAGAATAGGAATCTTTCATTAAATAATATCTTAAGTCATTTATTTTTTGCCAATTAGCTACATCTAGATCTAAAGCTTTATCTATAGAATGTAACATCTTACAAGATCTTATTTCATTGCAGTAATCATTTAATACTCTATGATTTAATTCTATTAGCCATCTAGTTGTAGCTCCTAATCTAAAGCTGTTTATTAATTTCTCGTCCAATACACCTTCTGCAGTTAGGACAGCTTTTTTCTCTGGGTATTTATCAAAAGCACTGAGATTTTCATATACAGTTGCAGGAGCTGAACCAAATAATCTTACTCTTTCTTCATCAGTAAAGGATTCAAATACATTTTCTTCACTTCTATATGCTCTTCCCTTTTCTAAATAGGCTGTATCATCTTCAGGTTTCTTGGAAAGTTCTTTTAGTAAGTCATCCTCTGTTTTTTGATTTGTAACTGCATAGTTTATTCCGTCCATCATAGCTAAATATAATGCAGTTATTGCTAAATAAGTATTTGTATGAGGGTTTGGAGATCTTAATTCAAATCTTGTAGCTAAAGGATTTGACAAATCTCTTATAACTCCTATAAGTACTGTTCTATTTCTTGAAGGAAGTTCTGCAGAGTGACCTAGGGAAGTTACTATACATATAGGTGCTTCAAATCCAGGTTTTAATCTTCTGAGAGAATCAGTAGTGCATGAAACAAAAGGATTTATAACTTCATAGTTTTTAAGTATTCCCATTACAGAAGCATATCCAAAAATACTTAAGAAGTGCTTTTTAGTAGAAGAAAAAAGATTTATAATTTTACCGTTTTTAAGTTTTAATGCTATTCCTATATGGGTGTGTTCTCCACTACCAGCTACCCCTTCAATAGGTTTAGCAAGGAAAGTAACATCTAGTCCATTGCTTCTAAAAGTTTCTTCAACTATATTTTTTACGAGTAATTCATTATCTGCTGCTTGAACAGCGGTAGAATATTTCCAGTCTATTTCTAATTGTTCCATTACATGATTAAAATTGCCTGATTTATCTACTTTAGCTTTTACACCGCCTACTTCTTTATGTCCCATTTCAGGCTTTAAACCGTATAAATTCATATTTAATAGAGTTTCTTCTAAGGCTGTTTTTACTATACCTTTTGTTCTAGTCCAATATTGTTCCTGAAGTTCCTGAGATGTGAATAATTCTTCAGTGTGTGCTTTATCGTTAGGTGTCATTACCCAAAATTCTAGTTCTGTCGCACAAGTAGCAATTATATCATCTATATCGTCGTATTTTATCCCGAAAGATGATAGGGAATTGGGATATTTTTTGAATAAGTCTAAGAGATTCGATCTAAAATGTTCTACACAATTTTTTAGTGCATATCTAGAATCTACTGCTTTATTTTCATGATATAGGAAACAAGGAATTCTCAGTGTTCCCACAGGCTTATTTGTTTCAAGGTCAACATTTTCTTCATTGTATTCTACATACCAATTTACGTCAACATCAGGTAACATATCTACTTTTGCATTGTTTAGAGTCGCTATTCCTGGAAGAACTACAGATGAACCATCAGTTTGAATTGCTCCATTTAAAAAATCATTTATATCTTTTAAAAAGACCTCAATAGGGATTTTCTCATCAGTGTTGTTCCCAGAAAGATCTATACCTATAAGGGATACAAATTTTATTTCTGGATGTGCAATTAGCATTTTTTTTAAATTTTCCTCTGAGTGCGTTTCTTTAGGCACTACATACACTAGATCTTTTAACATAATTCCATTCCTCCTATAAATAATTAGAAGAGTACCTTATTTTTAATACTCTAACATTTTTACACCTAATAAATTGCTACTTTCATTATTTTAATAACTCAATTTTATATATCTATGATTTTATAATTAATATAGATATATGTCAATAGAATTTTGAAGGAATTTATAATTGTAATTGCAATATTGATAAAAAGTGAGAAAGTTATAACATACTTATATTGTAGATTTAAACGTTTAATTATACCTATAGATTAGTTTTTTAGATTTTTTGTATAGTTTAAATGTATAATATATAATGGATATGGAAAGTTTGTTGATTAGAATAATGAGGTGATAGAGTGGATTTAGAAGATAGACCTATTGGTTTTTTTGATTCTGGAATAGGTGGAATAAGTGTTTTAAAAGAAGCAATTAAGATCTTATCAAATGAAGATTTTGTGTATTTTGGGGATTCTAAAATGGCTCCTTATGGTGGAAAAACTGCAGAAGAGGTAAAAAGACTTACTTTTAATGCCGTAGATCTTTTATTAAAAAAGAATATAAAGGCATTGGTTGTGGCCTGTAATACTGCGACTAGTGCGGCAATAATAGATTTAAGGAAAAAATATAGTAAATCTATGCCTATAATAGGCATAGAACCAGCTTTAAAACCTGCTGTAGAATTTAATAGAAAGGGCAAAATAGTAATAATGGCAACCACTATGACCCTTTCAGAAAGAAAATTTAATAATCTTATGAAAAAATATGAAAGTACAACATCTATAGAGCCAGTTCCATGTCCTGGTTTAGTAGAACTTATTGAGCAGGGAAAGACAGAAGGAGAGGAAGTAGAAATTTATTTAAAAGAAAAACTAAATTCACTGAAAGATGAAGGAATTGCAGCGGTGGTATTAGGATGTACTCATTATCCATTTGTAAAGAAAAGTATACGCAAAATTTTAAATAAGGACATCCCTATAATAGATGGAAGCAGGGGTACTGTAGAACAGCTCAAAAGACAGCTTGTTAGATACCATATAAGAAACAATAAGAATAAAGCAGGAAAAGTAACAATATTTAATTCTATGGACAGTCAATTTATAATACAATTGAGCTATAAACTTTTAAAAAAGGAAAGCGTATAAGAAGTAATATGCTTAAATATATAAAAAGTTTAAAGTCCAAATATCAAAGTTCAAATAATGATGATTTCCTTTGTACTTCAGGAAATATATAATTTTAATATTTTATGACGTTAGGAGGAAAATTATCATTATCTGTTATTTGTTCTTTAGCAAATTGTAAATTACGAATTGCAGATTAGTATAAAATAGCAATTGAAAATTAGAAACATACTATATTAAAATCTATTAAATTAGGAGGAGAAAATGAACAGAGTAGGACAAAAAATAAAATTAGCAAGAACTGAAATGGGTATTAGTCAGAAGCAGTTGGCTAAAAAATTAGGAGTTTCAGAGAGATTTATAAATGAAGCGGAATCTGGAAAGAGAATAGTAAATCAGAATATAATTGATAGACTTTCCAAAATATTAGGTAAAAGTATAAATGATATAACCATGTCTTTTGAAGAGGAAGTATATAAAGAAGATAAAAATCCAAAGTTTTCTCCAATAACTAAGAAGGATAAGGTACAAGATGTTTGGAGTGAAGCCTTTGGATCTGTTTTAAAAAAAGTACCTATTTATAAATACGATACGAGAAGAGCAGTAGGTTTTAGGCAGCTTCCGTTGATTGATAATAAAATAGAAGGATATGCTCAAGATAAAGTAATGTATTTGCAAGTAGAAAGTGATGATATGGAAGGATTTAGAATACAAAGGGGAGATTTAGTTCTTGCACATATTACAGGGGAAATGCATAATAATTCCATATATTTAGTAGAGTATAGTGGAAAAAGGGAATTGAGACAGATAAAGAAGCTGGATACTAATAAGGTACTTCTTATTAGTAGTAGAAGTGGCATAAGAACAGAAACTATTGAAGTTAAAAGTTTAAAGATAATTGCTAAATTGGATAGACTTGAAATAAAGCTTTAATTAAGAGTTAATTATTGTTCTATAATATGTATTGTTGTATAATTTAATTGTAATTTATAAACAAATTTACATAAATGGTAAAAATGTCCAAAGGGGGAATAAATATGAAGGGTACTGTAATTTCTACATGGATGAAAACCTGTAGGAAGCTGTATGGTGATGAAACTGTAAATAATGCTATGGATGAAGTTGGTTGGGGATCATCTAAAATATTTTCGCCCAATGAAGATGTAGACGATAATAAAGTAAAACAGGTAATTGAGCATATTGCAAAAAATAACAATCAAGATGTAAAAGTGTTATGTAAGAACGTAGGTATTGACAATATAAAATCTTTCCATAAAGATTATCCAGCTTTTTTTAAACATGAAAACTTGTACTCATTTTTAAAATCAATGTTTGATATTCACGTAGTTATGGCTAAAAGATTTCCTGGAGTTAACCCGTCTTTAGCTACCATAAAGCCAATATCACAAAAGACTGCTATATTTGAATATAAGTCTAAAAGTAGTATGTTTGATTATTTAATGGGATTAATAGAAGAAAGTGCTAGGTTATTTGGAGAAAAGTTGGTAATAGAAAAAATTGAGCAAACTAGTGATTCTGTAAAATTTAAACTTATCTTTGATAAAGATATATACTATAAAAAAGTGTTTAAATTTAATAAATTACTTTCATTTGGATTTGTGAAAAACTTAGGTGCAAAAATCGGAATATGCAGTTTTATTTTATGTCTGGTAATATCTGTTCCAATGTTTGGAATAGACAATTTATTTAAGTCAATAATAATATCATTGGTAGCTTTTGCAAGTTCGTATATATCCGGATCAATACTTATGAGGCCTAAATCTGTTATTTTAAATACAATAAATGCAATAAATAATCAAAATTATACTGAAAATAGAGAAATAGAAACAAATGATTTTTTTGAAGACATGTATAAACTTTTAAATGAACATAAAAAAAACATTAGTTCCGATTTTATAGAATTTAAAGGTGTGACGGATGAGATGAATACCTTTTTATACAGCATATATAAAATATCGGATTCTATGAGTACTACCTCCAATGAAATATTAGGCATAGTAAAGCAGGTAGCTAACTATACATCAAACCAGACAGAAAATACACAGAATATTGTATCCATACTAAATACCAATATTAAGAATCTAAAAGATTTGGTTGAAAATGAGAATAGTAATAAACTAGAGTTGGAAGATTCGGTACACAAAATAAACAATAGCTATGAAAATATAGATAGTACTAGTAAAAATATATCCAATACATTAGAAAGCTTCAAACAAGTTAGGGATAAGGGTTTTACCCTTCAGGAAAAAGCAAAGGATATAACGGAAATAGTTTCTATAGTTTCAGGAATTTCAGAGCAAACTAATCTATTGGCGCTTAACGCTTCCATTGAAGCTGCTCGTGCAGGTGAACAAGGGAGGGGGTTTGCAGTAGTAGCTGAAGAAATAAGGGATTTGGCGGAACAATCCCAGGATGCAGTGAAAAATATAAATTCTAACTTAATTAATTTCATAGAAGAAATAAAGTCACTGGTTGGAAAAATGGAGTCACAATTTGAGATACTTCAAGGAGAAGATAAGAATTTGCAAGATGTTAGAAACATAAGTTATAAAGCAACTACCTCTGCGGAAAAGGTAGCTTCTTCAATGATAGAAACCATAAATAAGCTAACTCAAGAGTCAGATTCTATATCTGGTATATATGACAATATAGAAGCTTTAGCTGCAATTGCACAGGAAAATTCAGCTTCTTCTGAGGAAGCTAGTGCCAGCATATACAATTACACTACCCAAATTAAAAATCTTATAAATAATATACATGAATTTAAAACTATAACTGAATCCTTTAGAACAGAATTAGATAAATATAAAATTAGCTAGAATAGGACTTTTTATTCCTATTCTAGCTAATTTTTAAGTTAAACTCCTTCTAAATTAAAATCAGGTACAAAACTTTTAGAAGAACTTGTACTTTCTTGAATAAATGCATTTTTTATTCCTAGAGAAAGACAATAATTTATAAGTGAATCATAATGCTTTGGGTTTAAAGGCTTATTTATTTCAGGAAATTTATAAGAATTATACATAGGCGTATACTGATTCATTATGCTTATGTAAATTGAATCGCCAAAGGTATTATATATATAATCTATTATTTTCTTTGAATCAAATAATAAACCGGGCAGCATGAGGTGACGTACTATAAGGCCTTTTGTTACTATGCCGTTCTTATCAAATTTTATAGTGCCTACTTGGTTAAACATTTCTTCTATAGCTTTTGAAGCATAACTAAAGTATTGGGGGGCATGAGAATACTTAACTGCATATTTGTTATTAAAATATTTTAAATCGGGAAGATATACATCTATATATCCTTTTAGGTCTTTTAAAGTGGTTGTATTTATATAGCTGTTAGTGTTGAATAATATTGGCAGATGAAGACCTTTTGATTTAGCTATATCTAGTGCTTCAATTATTTGTGGAATATAATGTGTAGGGGTAACTAAATTTATGTTGTGAGCATTTCTATCTTGTTGTTCTAGAAAAATTTCACTAAGTCTTTTTATGGATACTTCTTTTCCTATGTTTTCAGCACTTATAGTATGATTCTGGCAAAAAACACATCTTAGATTACAATTAGAAAAAAATATAGTTCCTGAACCATTAATACCAGAAATACATGGTTCTTCCCACTTGTGTAAAGATACTTTGGCTATTTTTACATTTTTACCAGAATTGCAAAAGCCAGTTGAGTCTTTTAATCTATTTGTTTTGCAGGATCTAGGACATAAGTTGCAATTTTCCAAATAGTTTTGCATAATAGCACTTCCTTTAAAGTTAGATAATTAAAAAATCAATATAAAATATAACTTTTTAATTATAACATAAGGAAGTAATTCATCTATTATAATTTCTAAGATAAAAAACAATACATTGTATTATAAATATAAGACTTACTAAGCCAAAAGCAGGATATAAAAAGGAAATTAATTTTACAAAACCAATTTGGGATACAGGAATTGTAATTAATATTATTATAATTACTGATTTTTTATAGGATTTATTAAATACTTCTTCAAAGTTCTTTCCCACACTATATATATTAGATACTTCCGTAGAAAACATCTCTAACCAAATTATAGCAAGTAATACTATTTCTAAGACTTTTCCAAAACGATTGGCTATGTAGAGGAGAGGAATTTCATATTTGAATATATAGGGGATATTCAAAATTAGCATGAAGTTTATTATAAAAACTAGTGTTGTAAGAATTAAAGATCCAATAATAGAACCTGCAATGAGACTTTTCTTTTTGTTTATGGAGAGACTTAAGGGCACCAAAACACCACTGCAGGATAATATATTAAAACCTGAATATATTAATGCAGAAAAAAGCCAGTTTTTTTTACAACAGTTTATGTTTTTTAAGTTAGATATATTTAGATTTTTATAAAAAGCTAAATACAATATAAATAAGGTTACTATGACTAGTATAAGTAAAGGAACTATGACTGAATTTATTTCTAGTAAACCTTTAGTATCTCTAAACAATATAATTAAGGATATAAGTATCATAAATATTATACCTATCCATCTAGATACTCCAAAGTATTGATGAATTAAGGCACCACTTCCAGCAAGTATTATGGCGGATCCACCAATTAAGAAAAAAGTAGTTAAGGAATTGGTGAGTATACCTAAAAATCCTGGACTTACTAGGGATATGAGGCCATCATAAGACTTTAATTTATATTTTTTACTTATGTTAATTATAATAGTTGACATTATTATGTATACAATGCAGCAAATCAATATACCTGCGAAGCTATTGTAACCATATTGGGTAAAAAATTGGCTTATTTCCTGTCCTGACGCTAATCCGGCACCAACTATCGTACCTATAAATACAGCAGCTATTTGAAAAACCAAAACAATTTCTTTACTCAAAAATATCCCTCCAGTAATATAATTTTAAATTTTATTCATGTCCACTTTTTTGAAAAAGGTAGTATAAGGATAAATATGTCCTATACATAAGTATATAAATTACATATAAAAATAATGAATTATAAATTAAAATTTTATTTACGGGAAAAATAAAGTTTAAGTGAAGTACTTTAACCTAATACAAGGAGGTGAATTTCTACTACAGAGTAAAAACTGAGAGTAGGAATATATGAGGAAAAGAAGTGTAATTTGTACCATATTAGCTATAATTTTTTCTTGTACTTTAATATGCGGATGCAATTTAAATAAAAAAGAAGATACTAAAGAGGTAAATGAAACTTTTGATATGAAAGCAGCAAGTAATACGGTAGATACTTATATGAAATATCTTATGAAAAGCGATGTTGAAAATATTAAAAAATTATATTCCAAAGAACTTCTAAAAAGTCCTATAAAAAGTGAAAATCAAAATTTAAAAATTGTTGGATATAGTTTAAGTGACAGTAGCGAAATTGGCAAGTCAGGTCAATTTAAAATGAAGGTGGCAAGAGTAGATTTAAGTAAACCTTTTGCAGTTTTAGATGAGTATTCTATAAAAGTAGTAAAGGAAGGTAATGATTATAAAATTGATAAGACTAGCGATGTTGTAGATAGGGAAGCATTTATTGAAAAAGATAAAATAAAAATGAGGAATAAAAATGATGTGAAGACAAATGTAGTGATAGATATAACAAATGTACCTAATTATGTATTTCCAAAAGATGATAAAGTAAATATAGATAAAGTTGCTGTACCCAAAAATAATTTTGGTATAATTGATTTTTCCTATACAGGAGATAGCATGGCAATGGTTACTTATAACAAAGATTCGTATATAGGTGTAATAAAAATAGATGAAAGTATGTCAGCACAATCGCAAGATTCTGATGACCAACAGGGCGATAGTAAAAGTGGAGAAGGGGGTGGAAAAAAAGATGAGGTTGAGAAAACAATAGGTAAAAGTATAACCAATTTAGATCTTCTAAAGGATTCTAAAGTGGAATTTGTAACATTTTCTCAAGATGAAAAATTCGTTGTGGTACAATATACAAATTCAAACGTAGGTCATTGTATAAGGCTTTATAAGGTAAATTCAGGAGATATAGTAGATTACAAGTTTGAAGAAAAATTTCCTCTTGATAAAGTAGATGTAGTTTTTTCCTCTTTTGACGAAGATATATTAAACTTTGATGTTACATCAAAAAACAATAATAGCGAATCACTTTCTAAACTAACTGGTAAGTGGAAGTTAAGCTTAAAAGATTTTAAAGCAGTGAAAATGTAATATTGTGATATAATAACAATGTAATATTTATTGGGAGATTGAGAGGATGAAGGTTTGGGATGCTGTGGGGAGATAAAACATACTATAGTTTGAATTATTACTTGAGGAGAAAGTTTGGATGTAAGGTATTTAAAATATCTTTAGATGGTGGATTTTCCTGTCCTAATAGAGATGGTACTATAAGTACTGGAGGATGTGTGTTTTGTAGTGAAAGAGGATCTGGAGATTTCTCAGGAAATAGGAATATATCTATATCTGATCAGTTTCAGGGTATAAAGCAAATGATGAATAAGAAGTGGAAAGATGGAAAGTATATAGCCTATTTTCAAGCATATACAAATACCTATGCTCCTGTAGAAGTGCTGAGGCAAAAGTATGAGGAAGCTATAAATCAAGAAGGTGTAGTTGGTCTTGCAATAGCTACTAGACCTGATTGCCTTGGAGATGATGTACTGGAATTACTTGAAAAATATAATGATAAAATTTATACTTGGGTAGAACTTGGACTACAAAGTTCTAATGATTTTACAGCAGAAAAAATAAACAGGGGATATAAATTAGAAACCTTTGAAAGATCTGTAAAAAATCTAAGAAAAATAGGAATTGAAGTGGTAGTTCATTTAATAATGGGACTGCCATATGAAAATAAAGACATTATGATGAATACAGTAAAATATGTATCAAGTCAGGATATACAGGGAGTAAAGTTCCATTTGCTTTACTTAATGGAACATACTCCCCTTGTAAAATTGTACAATGAAGGACAGTTGAAGCTTATGAGTCAAGAACATTATGTAGATGTAATATGTTCAGCGCTGTCAAATACCCGGCCGGATATTGTAATTCACAGGTTAACTGGAGATGCACCTAGAAATTTACTTATAGGACCTAAATGGAGTCTTAAAAAATGGGAAATTCTAAATGACATAGATAAAACTATGAAGGATAGAAACATTTATCAGGGAATATATTGTGGAAGTAATATGAAATAGTTAATTACTCAACTTTCACAGTTTAAAAAAATTGCGTCACAATATTTTTGAGAGGACAGAGGACAATTGATAGAGGACAATGAAGGAGGATTTTTCTCCGCTACACTACGAAAAATCTTTAATTTGAAAGAAATTCATGTTCTTTTGTTTCTTAGAAGTACTCTCTGAGTAAGCAATTATGTGAAAATCATAGATTTTAGATGCCTGCTTAAGCGATGTTTTGCATTAGCAAAACAAGCCTAAAAAATAAATTAGTTTTCTTACGTAAGGAAGAAAACTTACCTTCACTGTCCTATGTCCTCTGTCAATTGTCCTCTAAAAAGTTTTGCTTCGCAAAGTTTTTATATTAAGTCAAAATTTCGTATGTGCGAAAGTTGAGTTATAAATAATATGTGATTACTTTTTGAGGAGGAAATTCAAAGTTGAAAATAGATGTAATAATATCAGCAGATGATATAAAAGATGAGAAAATTGTGGACAAGTCTGTGGTAATAGTGGACATGCTTAGGGCAACTTCAGTGATTACTACTGCCATGGATAATGGATGTAAGGCAGTAATACCGGTTCTAACTGTGGAGGAAGCCCTACAAATAGCAGGAGGGGATAGGAAAAAATATATACTTGGTGGAGAAAGAAACGCCTTAAAAATATCGGGATTTGATTGCTCAAACTCTCCGCTTGAGTATACTAGGGAAGTCGTAAAAGATAAAATTCTTATAATAACTACAACTAATGGAACTAGAGCAATAAAAAGGAGTACTGCAGCTAGAAACATATTGATAGGAGCCCTTATAAATGGAGCTAAGGTAGCGGATAATCTGGTAAATTTGAGAAATGATATAACAATAGTTAATTCTGGAACGGGCGGTCAATTTTCTATGGATGATTTTATATGTAGTGGGTACATAATAAAGCGTATATTAGAAAAGACAGAAGCAGAACTTACGGATATATCTAAAACGGCATTATATATTTATGAGAAGAATCCAGGTATTGTAGAATTTATACAAAATGCGTCTCACTATAAGAGAATACAACAGCTAAATTTATATGATGATTTAAAGTACTGCTGTAAAAAGGATATAATAAAAGGTGTCCCTCAATATTCAGATGGAGTTATAAAATTATTATAGAAATGTTAAAAAGCCCTAGTTTTAAGTAATGAAGGGCTTTATTCAATTATCCTTATATAATTAGATTTTATCCATCCTTTAGAATTCATCCTGTTGTCTCCAGGCAAAAAAACTTCATACCAAAGCTGACTTTGAATTTGAGCACTATCTTGAATTTTTAAAGAAGTATTTTCCTTTAAAGTGTTAACTATGAGGGAGTTTGAAATAGGTGAAAGATAAAGGGTTCCCTTTATAGTAACTACTGCATTTAAAAATTGAGGAGTGACGTATTTAATGTCTATTTTCTTGGAAGTTTGTTTTAATAAATTCGATTTTAAATCATCATTTTCATACTTTAAAGAAAGTATTTGTCTTCTCTGGGCTGAGACTTTATCATTAAATTTGTATAAAATAACAGCATTTGCTGCTATAATTAAAAGGAATAAAAAAGCTAGCATTTTTAAATCTCCTCGTTTAAGTACTTTTATATTAGTATATTCAATAAAGTGCTTAAAGATGAAAACTATATTGCCGTCATCAATTCGTTATAATTAGATATATGCATGTCCGAATAATCTATTATTTCATTCCACTGGCATTCTGAATACAGGTCATGTACACCTATTACGGTCATACCTGCGGATTTTGCTCCCTTAACGGCACACAGTACATCTTCAAAAACTACACAATCCTTTGGATTTAAATTTAATTTTTGGGCAGCACAAATATATATATCAGGGAAAGCCTTACTTTTTGAAACTTCATCACCGGTAATTATTGAGTCAAATAAATTGTATATTTTATTCTTTTTAAGACATACGTTTGTTATTTCTCTATAATTACTCGTAGCTAAAGCTAGTTTAATACTTTTTTCTTTTAATAAAAGCAAAAATTCTTTGGCTCCTGATTTAAGTGAAATATTATGAGAATATTCATAAATGGCCATATCATACCATTCTTTTTGAATTTCTTCTATACTATCAGAAATATTAAATTTACTTTTAAAATATTCGGCAGTTTCATAAAAATTCATATGTTCTATATTACTTTTTAAGTTTGGGGGAACAGTTAGTTTTTTCCTTGCTAAATAGGTTTCATCAATATTTTCCCATATCCACATGGAGTCAATAAGAGTACCATCCATATCAAAAATGGCTCCTTTAATGTTTTTAAGCATTTATACATCACCTCATTTCAAGTATAACATCAAAATAGGGCAATATAAATATACAAAATGATAATCTAATATTTTTGATAATGCTATAAAACAGGCTTTCTGAGATTCTTCTCAGAAAGCCTGAAAATTCTTATGAATACCAATTTCAAAAGCTATGTATTTAAATTGAGCTAATGATTTGGTTGGAGTGACAGGATTTGAACCTGCGACCTCTTGCTCCCGAAGCAAGCGCGCTCCCAACTGTGCTACACCCCGTTTATATATGTTATTTTATACCATATATAAAAAAAGACAAGGTATTTTGTAAACTGCAATCCACAATGCATGATGCACAATTCACAATTAAGGACGATTTTCTGTTGTCACAAAACTAAAAAAATTACGATGTAATTTTTTTAGTTGAAAGTTGATAGTGGACAATTGACAGTGAAGGTTGATTTTTAGCTATCGCAAAAAATCTTTAAATTTATATGAACCAGCAATGTTTCGCTTTAGTGAAACAAGTCTTCAAAAATTTAATTAAAGATTTTTTGTAGTATAACGGAAAAAAATCCACCTTAACTGTCAACTATCAATTGTCAACTGTCAACTCAAAAAGCTTTGTTTCGCAATGTCTTTAATTTACGAATTGCAGGGGAAAGATTCATATACCCATTTTATCTTCATTATCACCTTCGCCCCTTGTAGGAACTGTAGACATGAGAAATCCAACTAGTATTGATACTAGAGCCGGTGATATTATATTTATATAAGCTATGTAAGTGGTTCTATATAGTATTAATGCAGTTATGCCAGTTAAGGTTATGCTGACTATAAAAATATAGATTACAAATTTAGCAAAAGAACTAAAAAACTTTTTATATAGTTTATGCCTTGTAGGGCCGCTTATTATTTTTTGAAATAAGAAATAAGATAATAGAATTAAAACTATATCTACTGAAGCAGATATTAAAAAATTTTTCAAATAAAACACCTCCAATAGGTTGATAATCTATAGTATTACCCTATTGGAGGTGTTTTACACTCAAATTATTTGTTTAAGTACATTTCTCCTACTTTAAATACGTCTCCTGCACCTACGGTTAAAAGAAGATCTCCATCTTTTAAGTCAGTTTTTAAATAATCAACTATAGATTTAAAATCTGTAATATTAGTGCAATTTATACCACGTTTTGCAATTTCTTTAGCTAGCATAGCAGAACTTACTTTGCCAGTGTCTTTTTCTCTTGCAGGATATATATTTGCTAAAATTAACTCATCTACATTGTCAAAAGCCTCAGTGAATTCTTTAAATAAGCTTATGGTTCGTGAAAAAGTATGGGGCTGAAATACACAAATTATTCTCTTGTGAGGATAATTTATAGCAGCATTTAAAGTTGCTTTTATCTCAGTAGGATGGTGAGCATAATCGTCTATTACTGTTATGCCTTCTTTTTTACCTTTTAACTCAAACCTTCTGTGAGTACCTTTAAAGTTTTCCAATCCCATTTTTATGTTATATGGGGATATATTTAAGATTAAAGAGACGGCTGTACTTGCCAGTGCATTTAATATATTGTGTTTACCTGGAACACTTAAATGTAAAGATGATATTTTAACATCATTTTTATATATTTCAAAGGAGGCACAACTTTTTTCATCAAGGCATATATTTTTAGCTGTAATGTCACCAGCATTAATTCCATAAGTTAATATATTGCAGTTAACATTTGATATAACATTTTTCATTCTTGCATCGTCCGCACAACAAACTAAATATCCTTCTTCGGGAATTAGCTTTGCAAATTTTATAAAGGCATTTTGTATATCATCTATGTCTTTATAATAATCAAGATGATCTGCATCTATATTTAAAATTACGCCTATGGATGGGAAAAACTTCAGAAAAGACCCTTTGTATTCGCAAGCCTCAGTAATGAAATAAGGGCTGTTTCCTATTCTTACATTTCCATTTATGTTGTCCAAGTTTCCTCCTACTAATATGGTAGGATCTAAATCAGCTTTAAGCGTAATACATGATAGCATGGATGTAGTTGTGGTTTTACCATGTGTACCTGCTATAGCTACATTATACTTATGACCTTTCATTATATGTCCTAGAAGCTCAGCCCTGGACATTAGAGGAATGTTCAAGGCTTTAGCCTTTAAAAATTCTTCATTATTTTTTTGGATTGCGGCAGTATATATAACTAAATCTATATCTGGTTTTATATTTTCACTGACTTGCCCTATATAAATTTTAGCTCCTTTTGATTTTAACTTTTCTGTTGCAGGAGAAGTTTTTATATCTGAACCGGATACATTAGATCCCTTTTCTAATAAAATTTCAGCTAAAGCGCTCATGCTTATTCCGCCTATACCTATAAAGTGTACTTTCTTATTTTTTATAAAATCAAATGACAAACTGAATCACTCCTTTAATTTAACTAACTTATCTAATAATTATATACAAAAATTAATTAAAAAACATAACTTTATGGATATATTTTATAATTTACAATTTGCTAAATAACAAATAGCAAAGAATATGAAGTAATCAATGCACAATTAAGGACGATTTTCTGTTGTAACAGAAAATCTAAAAATTTAATGTTTATACTACTTAGTTTTTAGATTTTTCATAACACTCGCGGAGAAAAATCTACAGAAATTATGCATTGTGAACTGTGAATTGTGAATTGATTTAAATTTCATTATTCTTAAATTATGAATTTCAGGTATTAAATAAGTGTTGATAAATAACATTTTTTAGAATACAATATGAATAATAGAATAAAATATTAACATATTGTTCGTAAAATTATATAGATGGGTGATAGAATGCAAAAGTTTAGTAGAAATCAGAGAATAGCTGCTGTAACGAAAATTTTACTTGAAAATCCTAATAAAATAATGGGTTTGAATAACTTCACAGAAATGTTTAATACTGCAAAATCAACTGTGAGTGAGGATATTGTAGTAGTGAAGGATACTTTAAATAAATTGGACATGGGAAAAATAAATACTGTATCAGGAGCAGCAGGGGGAATTAAATATGTATGTGGTATGTCTAATGAAAAGAAAAGAGAATTTGCTGAAAAATTATGTATTATTTTGAAAGATAGAGAAAGAATAATACCAGGTAATTTTTTATATATGACAGATATAATGTTTAACCCTAAGATAATATACACTGCGGGATTGATTTTGGCATCTATTTTTATAGAAAAGGATATTGATTGTGTAGTTACTGTTGAAACAAAGGGAATTCCGCTAGCTTATGAAGTTGCTAGAATGCTTGGAGTTCAACTTGTAGTTGTAAGAAGAGAAACGAAATTTACTGAAGGCTCTACTTTAACTATAAATTATGTATCAGGTTCTACAGGTAGGATTCAAAATATGTCTTTGTCTAAGAAGGCATTAAAGAAAGGAAGTAGGTGTATTTTTATTGATGATTTTATGAAAGCAGGAGGAACTGCTAAAGGTATAGTAGATCTTTTAAAGGAATTTGAAAGTGAACTTTTAGGAATAGGAATTTTAATAGACAATATAGGAATACGTAATAAATTAGTTGAAAATTATATGTCAATAGTTGATTTTAAAGGCATTGATGAGAAAGGAAATGCAATTTTATTTCCTTCTAAAATGTTTAACTAATAAAATTTTGAAAAAATTTTATTAGTTTTTAATAAAATAGGGAGGAAAAATATAAGATATAGAGAATAGTATATACATAAGCATCTTGGAGGTGGATTATATGCAAATTACAGATGTCAGAGTGAGGAAAATTGCTGCCGAGGGTAAGATGAAAGCTATTGTTTCAGTAACCTTTGATAACGAATTCGTTGTTCACGATATAAAAGTTATAGAAGGTCAAAATGGTCTTTTTATAGCAATGCCAAGTAGAAAAACTCCTGATGGGGAATTTAAAGACATTGCTCACCCTATAAATACTCAAACAAGGGAGAAAATACAAAAATCAATTCTTGATGAGTATGAAAAAGTAAAAAGTGAAGAAACTGTTACCGAAGAAAAGGTTAAAGAATAATAAAAGGGAGTATAAATACTCCCTTTTATTATTTTTTAACTATTTTTATTTTAAGATACATTTAAAAATTATTATTCGAAAGTTATTTATAAGGTTGCAAATAATTTTCATATAAAATATAATATTATAGGATGTTTTATATAGTATTATAATGTATAAAATTGAAGCTTATAACCATTAAAGAGGTGTTAAAATGTATAATTGTGCTATAATATTGGCGGCTGGACAAGGAAAAAGGATGGAATCATCTAATCCTAAAGTACTTCATAAGGTTTGCGGAAAAGAAATGGTGAATATAGTTATTGATACTGTAAAGAAAGCACAAATAGAAGATATAAATGTGGTAATTGGTAAAAGTTCAGATGAAGTAAAAAAACATACTGAAAGTAGAAATGTAAGTTATTCTTTTCAAGAAAAACAATTGGGTACAGGAAATGCAGTTTTATGTGCAGCAAACTTTTTAAAGGATAAAAAAGGAACTGTAGCTATATTTACAGGGGATTCGCCTTTAATAAAAGAGGATACTATAAAAAAAATGTTAAGCTTTCATAATGAAAGTGGATACAAAGCTACTATACTAACTTCTTTAGTGGAAGATTCTTTTGGATACGGGAGAATTATTAGAGAAAAGAGTGGAGAGGTATCCAAAATAGTTGAACATAGAGATTGTTCAGAGGAAGAACTTAAAGTAAATGAGATAAATTCAGGAATGTACTGTTTTGATATAGAGAGTTTAACAGAGAACTTAGATAAAATACATAATGATAATGCTCAAGGAGAATATTATTTAACTGATGTTATAGAAATATTAAAAAGTGAAGGAAAAAAAGTAGGAGCATTACCGATTCCATTTGAAGAGACTATGGGAGTTAACTCAAGGGTTCAGCTTTCAGAAGCTGAAAGGGCTATGAGAGAAAGAGTAAATAGAATACATATGGAAAATGGTGTTACTCTTATCGATGCCGATAATACTTACATAGAGTTAGATGTTAAAATAGGTAAAGATACTATAGTATATCCTGGGAATGTACTTCAGGGCAGTACTGTAGTAGGTGAAAATTGTACATTGTATCCTAATTCTAGGATACAAAATAGTACAATACAAAATAACGTAACAATTCAAAGTTCAGTAATACTAGATAGTACTATAGGAGAAAGTACTACTGTAGGACCTTTTGCATACATAAGGCCTCAAAGTATAATAGGTAAGTCTGTACGAATAGGTGATTTTGTAGAAGTAAAGAAATCCACTATAGGGGATAAGACAAAAGTGTCTCATTTGACATATATAGGAGATGCGGAAGTTGGAAGTGGATGCAATTTTGGGTGTGGAACTGTAGTGGTGAATTATGACGGAAAGAAAAAGAATAAGACGTTAATTGGAAATAACTCATTTATAGGATGCAATACGAATTTGATTTCTCCAGTTAAGGTTAATGACGATACCTATATAGCAGCAGGTTCTACAATAACAGATGAAGTGCCAGAGGGAGCATTAGCAGTAGCTAGGGCGCGACAAATAAATAAGGGAAATTGGGTATATAAAAAAGGATTAAAGAAATAAAATTTTAGGAGGGCTTTACATAATGATAACCCATGGTAAGAATATTAAAATTTTTGCAGGCAATTCTCATCCTGAATTAGCTAGGCAAATAGCAGATATTTTAGGAACTAAAGTAGGAGATTCTAAAGTTTCTACTTTTAGTGACGGAGAAATATCTGTAGACATTAATGAGACAGTTAGAGGAATGGACGTATTTATAGTTCAATCAACTAATGATCCAGTAAATGATAACTTAATGGAACTTTTAATTATGATTGATGCATTTAAAAGAGCATCGGCAGGGAGAATAACAGCAGTAATGCCTTATTACGGATATGCTAGACAAGATAGAAAAGCTAAGGCAAGAGATCCAATAACAGCAAAACTTGTAGCAGATATATTAACTGCTACTGGGGCAGACAGAGTACTTACAATGGATTTACATGCAGCACAAATCCAAGGATATTTCAATATACCTTTGGATCATCTTTTGGGAGCACCTATTCTTGCAAAGTATTTTATACAAAAGGGATTTGATAAGAGAGATGATATAGTTGTAGTTTCACCAGACCTTGGAAGCGTAACAAGGGCAAGAAAATTTGCTGACAAGTTAAATGCAAGCATAGCTATTATTGATAAGAGAAGACCAAAAGCTAATGTATCAGAAGTAATGAATATAATTGGAGATATAAAAGGAAAAATAGTTATATTAGTGGATGATATGATAGATACAGCTGGAACAATAACAAATGGTGCTAGTGCTCTTATGGAACGTGGAGCAAAAGAAGTTTATGCTTGCTGTACACATGCAGTATTATCCGGACCAGCAATAGAGAGAATAAAAGGTTCTGTTATAAAAGAACTAGTAATGTTGAATACTATAAACTTACCTGAAAGCAAAATGTTGGATAATTTTAAGATACTATCTATAGCTCCAGTATTTGCGGAAGCTATAAAAAGAATATATGAAGATGTTTCTGTAAGTAAATTATTTGAAGATTAGCGTAAAAAAGCATGTAGAAAATTTATTCTACATGCTTTTTAAAAAATATTTAAAGTAGACTTAGTATTTGTGACTTATTTGTAACTTTTGATAATATATTATTATTTATACAAAAATATGTGATACTTTTAATATAAAGGCTATTTACTAGAGATAACATAACTGATGAGGTGCTGATATATAAATATTTACCAGGAGGATAAAATTATGGAAGGGTCTATAGGTAAAATTTTAATAGTAGATGATGATGAAAATATATGTGAAGTAATAAAAATGTACGTAGAAAGTGCCGGATATGAGACAAAGGTTGTTAATGATGGTAAGACAGCGCAAACTATGTTTTTAGAGTATAAACCAGATTTAGTACTTTTAGATATAATGCTTCCCAATATAGATGGAATAGATGTGCTTAAGTGGATAAGGAAAGAATATGAAACCCCTGTAATTATGATTACTGCAAAAGGGGAAACTTTTGATAAGGTTTTAGGACTTGAGCTGGGAGCAGATGATTATATAGTCAAACCTTTTGAGGCCAAAGAAATGCTAGCTAGAATTAAGGCAGTACTTAGAAGATATAGTGTGGATAACGAAAACAAGGAAGTGCTAAAGTTTAATCAATTAACGATTGATATAAATTCATATACGGTAATTTATAAAGATGAGGGAATAAAAATGCCGCCGAAAGAGTTTGAATTATTACATTATCTGGCAAGTAATAAAAATAGAGTATTTACTAGAGAACAACTTTTATGTGAAGTTTGGGGTTATGATTATCCAGGGGATTCTAGAACTGTAGATGTACATATTAAGAGATTAAGGGAAAAACTTCAAGGAGGACCAAATTGGCAGATAGAAACTGTGTGGGGTGTAGGATATAAGTTTGAGGTGAAATAGATGAAAAAGGGGTTATTTTCAAAACTTATAGCTGCATTTACTGCAATTATTATAGTTAGTTTTGTAATGACATCAGGTTTTTTATCATATTGGTTTGAAAGTTATTATTTTGAGCAGAGGAAAGGAGAGTTGCTTAAAGAATCTCAATTTATAAAATATAAAGCTATACAGTATTTAAATGGAAATTTGACTTCAGACAATATAAATGAGACTTTAAGTTATATAGGAAAGTATTTATCAGCAGATATATGGCTTGTAGACAATTATGGGTATGTTTATTCTGTATCAAAAAATGAGCATAAAAAATTAATAGCTACTTCTAGACAAATACTTACTAAGGATTTAGAGGATCTTAGGGAGAATAAAACAGTCGATAAGATGGAAGCTTATCCAGGTATATTTATAGCTAGGGTTCATACTTTTGAAATACCTATTTTTTCAAATGGGGTTTTCAAGGGTGCTATAATGATGCATACCTCTATAGATGAATTAAAAGGACCATTAAAGAGGGTATATGAAATTATATGGATATCGGCTGTTTTAGCGATTATAATATGCTGTATTGTAATGTATTATTTATCACAAAAAATAATACTAAATCCCCTTAAAAAAATAAATTTTGTGGCAGGTAAAATATCCAAAGGTGAAGTTGAAAAGAGAGTTCATATAAAATCTAAGGATGAAATCGGAGAACTTGCAAAGTCTTTTAACACTATGGCAGATTCATTAGAAAAGGTAGAAAAAAATAGAAGAGAGTTTATATCCAATGTATCTCATGAAATAAGGTCCCCTATAACTTCTATAAAAGGATTTATTGGGGGTATGATTGATGGAGTTATTCCAGCAGAAAAACAAGACTATTATTTGTCAGTTACTTATTCAGAGATACAGAGACTTACAAGGCTTGTAAATGATCTTTTGGATTTATCTGCAATAGAAGCGGGTCAATTTAAACTTAGGATAGAAGAAGTGGACATAAATGAAATTATAAGATTATGTGTTATAAAATTTGAAACTAAAATAAATAATAAGAAATTAAAAGTAGATGTATTAATGGAAGGTGATAAACTGTATGTAGCTGCAGATAAAGATAGAATAACCCAGGTAGTTACGAATTTAGTAGACAATGCTATAAAGTATTCAGATATCGGTGGAAATATAAAAATTTTAACTAAAATTAAAGGCGAAAAAGTAATTGTGTCTGTTTATAACGATGGACCGGGTATAAAAGAGACAGATTTAAAACATATATGGGATAGGTTTTACAAGGTAGACAAATCCAGAACTTCAAAAATGAGCACGGGACTTGGACTTTCTATTGTGAGAAGTATACTTATTCAATTAGGTGAAGATATATGGGTTGAAAATAAAGATTCTAAGGGAATTGTGTTCACTTTTACCTTAAAGAGGGTTTAAGGAATCATTACATTCTGTTCATATTTGTGTAAAACTTTTTTATTATAATTACTCTAAGTTAGAGATTATGAGGTGTAATTGATGAATGATGATAACAGATATGATAACATAAAAGATGTTAGGTGGGAAAATGTAAAAAATGATGAGTCAAAAATAAAGTTTGTAAATAGTAAGAAAAGATCAAATATAAAAAAAATAGCCAGTTTATTTTGTGTTATACTAGTAGCTGCAGTTTCTGGAGGTATATCTGGAGCATATATAATTAATAAAAAACAGGTCTCTAAAATTTATACACCTGATAATCGAATGTTAGTTGAGCCAAAACAAGATAGAAGCGAAAAAAAAGATGAATCTCAGGGCACGAAGGAAAATTCTATAACGGAAGTAGCTGAAACTGTTGGGCCTGCAGTAGTAGGGATAAGTAATAAAGCAGAAGGGTATTTTGGATTGCAGGATGCAGGAAGTGGATCTGGAGTAATAATTGATTCCAATGGATATATAGTTACTAATTGTCATGTAGTACAGGGAGCAGATAAAATTACTGTTAAACTTTCGAGTAATAAGATATTAAATGCTTCTGTAGTAGGAACAGATCAAAGATCCGATTTAGCTGTAATAAAAGTAGATGCAAAAAACCTTCCTGTAGTTAGGGTTGGAGATTCTTCAAAAGTAAAGGTTGGTGATACTGCAATTGCCATAGGAAATTCATTAGGAGAGCAGTTCACAGGATCTGTTACGGCAGGGATAATAAGTGCACTAAATAGGAAAATAGAGTATAATGGATCAATATATAAAGTTATTCAAACAGATGCGGCTATAAATTCAGGAAACAGCGGCGGACCCCTTTGTGATTTACAAGGTAATGTTATAGGTATAAATAGCTTAAAAATAGGGGCTGAGTTAAATGCGGAAGGAATGGGTTTTGCTATAGATGTAAATGAAGCGAAGGATATAATAAAATCCCTTATGAATGCTGGAAAAGTATCGAGACCTTACTTAGGTATATCTGGAGAAAGCGTAATATCAAATGATGATAAAATTCAAGGAGTCTATATTGAACAGGTAGAAAAAAATAGTGGAGCTAGTATGGCTGGCATAAAGCCTACGGATATATTAATGGAGTTAGAAAGTCAAAAGATAAGGAATACATCGGATATACAAGAAATAATAGAAAAACATAAAGTTGGAGAAAAGGTTGAAGGGAAAATTTGGAGGGATGGTAAGATTATAAAAGTGGAAATAGTTCTCTCTGAACTGAAAGGAAATAAATAAAGAGACTTTTGGTCTCTTTATTATTTATGTTTTTTAGTATAATATATATTATGTAATAGATTTAATATAGTATTGTGATTGGAGTGGAAAAATGTTTTTAATAGCTGGATTAGGAAATATAGGTACTAAATATCAACATACAAGACACAATATAGGATTTGATGCTGTAGATTTAATAAGTAATAAGTATAATATTTCTATAAATAGGGAAGAATTTAAAGGAACCTATGGAGAAGGCATAATAGCAGATAATAAAGTAATGTTATTAAAACCAAGTACTTATATGAATTTGAGTGGAGAAAGTGTAATAGAGGCGGCAAATTTTTTTAAGATAAAAAATAGCAATATAATAATTATATATGATGATATAGATCTTGAAATTGGAAGAATTAGAATAAGAAATCATGGAAGTGCTGGAGGCCATAATGGTATAAAAAATATAATAGCAAATTTAGGTACAGATGTATTCCCAAGAATAAGGATAGGGATTGGACATCCTAAATTGGATATTGTGTCCCATGTCTTGGGAAAATTTGACAAAAATGAAAGAAATAATATAGAAAAAGTTTTGGAAACTAGTGTGGATGTATTGGAATGCCTCATAAATTTCGGAGTAGAAGAAGCTATGAATAAGTTTAATGGACTAACACTATAGACCTATTACAAAATAATTGAATTGATACCGTATAATCTCTTTAAACAAAGAGATTAACGGTTGTTGTGCGTTAAATTAAAAAAACTTAAGTGAAATATTTATCCAGAGTTAGGTGAATAAAATTTGTAGGGTGGTTGTTAAAATGAGATTAGATGGACTTATAAAACCTATGAGAGAAAGCAGCGAATTTGGAAATATTATTGATGGAATAAGCAAGAAAAGGTTTCCTATAGGGGTATTTGGACTTTCAGAGTCGGCTAAGAGTTATTTAATATATGGAGTGTATAACGAACTAGACAAGCCTTTTCTAGTTGTTACTCATAGTGATGTAGAAGCCAGAAAACTATATGAAGATCTATCTTTTTATCTATCACAAGTATATTATTTTCCAACTAAAGAGATGGCATTTTATAATATAGATGCCATATCGGGAGACCTGAGGTGGGAAAGATTAAAGGTAATAAGGAAAATGATAGATACAGATAGAAAAATTATAATAACTTGTGTGGAGTCTCTGGCTTCTACGTATATACCTGTAGGGTTATATGAAAATTATATAATCAACATATCTGTAGGAGATGTTTTAAATTTAAAAGATTTAAGTGAGAAATTGGTTCAATGTGGTTATGAAAAAAATGAAATTGTGGATTCGAAAGGCCAATTTTCCATAAGAGGTGACATAATGGATGTATACTCACCAATAGCGGCAGAAGCCTATAGAATAGAGCTATTTGGGGACGAAGTAGAATCTATTAGAACTTTGAATTTAGAATCACAGAGAAGTGTTGATAAAATAGACAGTATAGAAATATTTCCTGCTAAAGAGATCATACTTGATAAGGATAGTATTCAAAAAGGAAGAAAAAGTATAGAAGAAGATGCAGCCCTAGTAGAAAAGAAATTGGAAAAAAATAAGAATAAGGAAGCATTAGATAGGATAGATGAAATAACAAAGAAAAACTTAGAGAATCTAGAGGAGAGCTGGAGTTTTGAAAATATTGATAGTTTTCTTCCATATTTTTATGATAAGCCTGCTTCTTTCCTTGATTATGCCAAGGGTTATTTTATAGTTATGGATGATGTACAGAGGTGCTCCGGAAAATTAAATAGTATATATTTTGAATTCCAAGAAAATTATAAAAGCCTCTTAGAAAGGGGATGTATACTCCCAAATCAAAGTAAAATGTTATGTTCAAAATCTGAGTTGCTTGAAGAACTTAAAAATAAAGAAATTATAACCTTGGATGCTATTGCTAAAAATTCTAAAATTATCCAACCTAGAACTATAACTAATTTTTCTCAAATAACTTTAAATAGTTATCAAGGACAGATGGATTTGTTTATTGAGGACATAAAGGATAAAAAGTCCAGAGGATATAAAATTCTGATTTTATCTGGAACAAGACCGAGAGGAGAAAGATTGGTAGACACTTTAAGGGAAAGAGGTATAGAGAGTAATTATAGAGATGTGATACATGAGATTAAGCCGGGGGAAGTGGTTATAACTTTTGGAAGTCAACTCAAGGGTTTTGAATATCCAGATTTTAAAGTAGGTGTTATATCAGATAAAGAAGTTTTTGGAAGAGCAAAAAGAAAGAATACAAGGAAGACTTCCCAAAAGGGAATAAGCAAGATCAAAAGTTTTACGGAACTTAAACCTGGGGATTTTGTAGTACATGTGAATCATGGTATAGGAATATATAAAGGTATAAAGCAGCTGGAAGTTCAAGGTCACAAGAAGGATTATTTAGAACTTATGTATGAGTCTGAGGATAAACTGTATGTACCTGTAGAACAATTGGATATGGTGCAAAAATATATAGGATCTGAAGGAAAAAGTCCAAAGATAAGTAAATTGGGAGGCTCAGAATGGACTAAAGCTAAGAAAAAGGTAAAGAAATCAATAGAGGAAATAGCTGAAGATTTAGTAAAATTATATGCGGTTAGGTCTACTTTAAAAGGTTATAAGTATTCAAAGGATACAGTATGGCAAAAACAGTTTGAGGATGAATTCCCCTATGAAGAGACACCAGATCAACTTACAAGCATACATGATATAAAGCAAGATATGGAATCAGATAAGGTAATGGACAGATTACTTTGTGGGGATGTAGGGTATGGAAAAACAGAAGTAGCAGTAAGAGCTGCTTTTAAGGCTGTTATGGATGGAAAACAAGTTGCATTTTTAGTCCCGACTACAATACTTGCTCAACAACATTATAATAATTTTGTTCAAAGGTTCTCTGACTTTCCTGTAAAAATAGATATGATAAGTAGGTTTAGAACAACAGCACAGCAAAAAGCATCTATAAATGCCGTTAAAGTAGGAGATGTTGATATATTAATTGGTACTCACAGAATATTACAGAAGGATGTACAATTTAAAGATTTGGGACTTCTTATAATAGATGAGGAACAGAGGTTTGGAGTAAGTCATAAGGAAAAAATTAAAAAGATTAGAAAAAATGTAGACGTACTTACTTTGAGTGCTACGCCTATACCTAGAACCTTGCATATGTCCCTCGTAGGGGTTAGAGATATAAGTATTATAGAGACACCTCCAGAGGAAAGATATCCAATTCAAACTTATGTAGTAGAATATAATGATCAGCTAATAAGAGATGCCATATTAAGAGAAATAAATAGGGGGGGACAGGTTTATTTTGTATATAATAGAGTTGAGAGCATAAAAGAAAGGGCTTCTTATATAGCTAAACTAATTCCAGAAGCAAAAGTAGCTATAGCTCACGGACAAATGCAGGAAAGAGAACTTGAAAATATAATAGTGGATTTTATGAAAAACGAGTATAATATTTTAGTGACAACTACTATTATAGAAACTGGTATGGATATACAGAATGTAAATACCATGATAATATATGATGCTGATAAAATGGGTTTATCACAACTGTATCAATTAAGAGGAAGAGTTGGAAGAACTAATAGAATGGCTTACTGTTATTTAAGCTATAGGAGAGATAAGGTTCTTACTGAAGTGGCAGAAAAAAGACTTAAAGCTATTAAGGAATTTACTGAACTTGGATCTGGATTTAAAATAGCTCTAAAGGATCTGGAAATAAGGGGTGCAGGTAATATGATGGGAGCATCCCAGCATGGACATATGGCGGCTGTAGGATATGACCTATATTGCAGAATGCTGGAGGATACCATAAAGCTGATAAAAGGAGATATAGACAAAGAACCTGTAGAAACTACTGTAGAATTAAAAATAGATGCATATATACCTGATAATTATATAAAGAGTGAAACTCAAAAAATAGAGATATATAAGAAGATAGCAGCTATAAGTTCCTATGATGATATGCTTGATATAAAAGAGGAGCTGGAAGATAGATTCTCTAGTATACCGATTTTGGTGTATAACCTGATGGACATAGCTTATATAAGAAGTATGAGTAAGAAACTTGGAATAGAGGAAATAAAAGAAGTAAAGGATGAAGTCATTTTTTCGTTTCAAAATCAGGATAGAATTGATAAAAATGTACTTAAGGAACTGTTTAAAACTTATTCACATAAGCTTGTGCTAAAAATGAATAAAAAACCGGGTTTTGGATATAAATTAAAAAGTGTAAAAAGAGAAAATCTTTTACATGAAATTAAGGAGATTGTAAAATATATGATAAAAATATATGAACAAAAATAGCTTTGTAGTAAAAATAATTTTGTGTTAAAATAAATTTATATTTTATAAAACACAAAAAGAGTGGGGGAATAAACCGTGAAAAATATAAAAAGGTTGGTAACTGCTGCATTTATAACAGTGTTCGCGTTTTCGACTGCAGGATGTAATATGATAGAAAAAACGCCAGAAGCTATAGCTAACAGTACTGTAGCAACAATTAATGGAGAAAAAATCACAAGAGGTGACTTAGATAAAGATCCAAATACAATTCAATTGTTAAGTCAAGTTAAACAACAATATGGTTCAGACTATGCAAAAAATGATGAGGCTGTTAGTGTTATAAAGAGTCAAAAAGAGAAGATATTAGATCAAATGATTACTAATAAGGTCCTTGAGCAAAAAGCTAAAGAGTTAAAGCTTTTACCAGATGAAAGTAAATTAAAATCGGATATGAATAAGAAGATTGATGAAATTAAAAAGCAGAACTTTAAAAATAATACTAGTCAATTTGATGCAGCATTAAAATCACAGGGATTTACTGAAGAATCATTCAAAACTATGTATCTCGCACAATTGAAAATTCAATCAATACAAACAAACATAAGTAATTATCTTACAAAGAATATGAAAATAACAGACAAACAGATTAAAGATTATTATGATGCAAATAAAGATAAGTATACAGAACAGCCTAATAAAATGCATTTAGCTCATATACTTGTAAAGACAAAAGATGAAGCACAAAAAGTAAAGGCAAGGTTAGACAAGGGAGAAGATTTTGCAAAAGTTGCAAAAGAAGTTTCTCAGGATACTGCTACTAAAGATAAAGGTGGAGATTTAGGATTTGTAAATTACACTGATTCATCATATGATGCTCAATTTATGGCAGGAGCAAAGAAATTAAAAGAAGGTGCTATATCAGATCCAGTTCAAAGTAGTTTCGGGTATCATATAATTAAGTGTATAAAAAAGCAAGAATATCCGGTAAAGGCTTTAAGTAAAGTTAAGGATGAAATAAAGAAGCAGCTGGAGAGTGATCAAAAGAGTAAACTGGTTTCTCAAAAAACCCAAGAATGGGAAAAAGCTGCTAGCATAACTAAGAAAGAAAAAAATATTATGTAAATTTATTTTTACATAAATATATAAACATAAGTAGGTAGAAAAGAACTGCAGTAATTGTATGGCAGTTCTTTTTATTTTTTCTAATTTAAATAACAATTGTGTATAAAATTGCATATTTAGAAAGATAATAATAATACAAGTTATATATTATTTTATAGGAGGAATTATAGTATGAAAGCAACAGGAATTGTTAGACGTATAGATGACTTAGGTAGAGTTGTCATACCAAAAGAAATAAGAAGAACTCTTAGAATAAGGGAAGGAGATCCTCTTGAAATATTTACCGATAGAGAAGGAGGGGTTATATTAAAAAAATATTCCCCTATTGGAGAACTTAATGATGTTTCAAAAGGATATACAGAAGCACTTCAGCAAACTATAGGAAATATAATTATGATATGTGATAAAGACAGCATGGTGTCCATAAGTGGTATACCTAAAAAAGAATATATGGGAAAGAAGATAAGCAATGAACTAGAAAAATTAATAGATAATAGAAAAACAGTTTCTATAGATGAAGATAATGAGGAAGATGTAATTATTCCCTTATATGATGATGAGGATGTACAGGGTAAGTACTCAGCTCAAATTATATGTCCTATAATAGCAGGGGGAGATGCAATTGGAGCTGTAATAATAGTATCTAAAGAAAAAGCTAACTTTGGAGATATGGAAATAAAGTTAGCTGAAACGGCATCATCCTTTTTAGGGAAACAAATGGAAGAATAGATAATGGCAGCATTAGCTGCCATTTATATTCTTTTGACATTATTGACTATAATTTAAAAAATATTCATTTAAAGTAATAATACCTTCGAGTTTTAAATAATTATAAACATGGAGTAAATTGTTTGCAACTATAGCATTCGGAGGTATTTTTATGAAAAAACAATCCCTTATAAAAGGCACTTTTGTATTAGGGGCAGCAGGTATAATATCAAAATTTTTAGGATTATTTTTTAGATGGCCACTTCAAATGCTCATTGGAGATGAGGGAGTGGGTTATTATCAGATGTCATTTCCACTTTATATGTTTTTTATTGCTGCAGCTTCAGGTATACCGGTAGCGGTGTCAAAGATGGTATCAGAAAGAAATGCCATTGGAGATCATGAAGGTGTAATTCAAGTGCTTAGAAAATCTATACTTTTAATGTTTATTTTAGGAACAGGTTTTACAGCTATACTACTTATATTTTCAAATCCAATTATACATTTTTTGAAATGGGATAGAAAATCCTATTATTCTTTGATTGCCATTGCATTTGCACCTATATTCATATCCATAATGAGTGCTTTCAGAGGATTTTTTCAAGGCCTTCAAAATATGAATTATACAGCCGTATCTCAAATTATAGAACAAATAGGAAGAGTAATAGTAGGAGTGGGACTTGCATATTTGTTATTGCCTAAAGGTATAGAATATTCTGCAGGAGGGGCAGCATTAGGAGCGGCAGCAGGAGGATTATTTGGCGGAGTATACCTAATAATAAAATACATTTATGTAAGAAAAGAAATAAGAGTATTTAAAGTTGCAGATAATAAGGATGTATTGAGTAAACTGCTTTATATAGCTATTCCAGTATCTTTAGGAGCAGCAGTTAGCAGTATAATGAGCCTTATAGATTCAGCTTTGGTGCCTCAGAAGCTATTGGAGGCTGGATTTACATATAGGGAAGCAGCTATATTATATGGGCAGCTTACTGGAAAAGCATTTTCGCTTATAAATATACCACTGACAATATCTTCAGCATTGTGTGCTTCTTTGATGCCAATAATTGCAGAATCGTATATATTAAATAGAAAAGTTGATGTTATAAATAAGGTGGATTTGTCTTTTAAAATTTCTATGGTTATTGCAATTCCATCTACCATTGGATTATATGTTCTAGCACATCCTATTCTGGATTTGATTTTTCCGGGTCAATCTGCTGGATTTGGTATACTCCAATATTCAGCATTATCTATTCCTTTTATCGTACTTGTGCAGACATCTACAGCTGTGCTGCAGGGTATAGGACATTATGTGAGGCCTGTAGCTAATTTGACATTAGGATGTATTATAAAGATAGGAATAACTCTATTTCTGGTTCCAATACCTTATATAAATATTTATGGGGCTATTTTAGGAAGTATAGGAGGATATATTGCAGCTTGTATTTTAAACATAGTATTTTTAAGAAAGAGATTAAAAATTTGTATAAATTATTTTCAAACTATGGTTAAACCCGCATTTGCATCTATTTTTATGATGGCAGCTGTTGTAATTATATATTTGTATGTCTATAATTATAGCATGAATAGTAGAATAGCTTGTTTTTTAGCTGTAATTGCCGGTGTAATTATATATATTCCAATTATAGTTATATTTGGAATATTTAAATACAGTTATATAAAAAGTAGATTCTTAAAAAAATAAAGGAGGATTTACAAATGATTAAGGTAGTAGGCCTGGGGCCAGGATCCATAGAATCCCTTACAATAGGTGCTGTTAATGCGTTGAAGGATGTGGGCAAAGTATATTTGAGGACGGAGAAACATCCTACTGTGGATTACTTAAGACAATTGGGCATAAATTTTGAGACTTATGATTATCTATATGAAAAAAATCAGAAATTTGAAGATGTTTACAGATCCATAGCAGAAGATTTGATATTAAAAGAAAAAAATTTTCATAAAATAATTTATGCAGTACCAGGACATCCTCTGGTGGCAGAAAAATCTGTAAAATTATTATTAAAATTGTGTGAACAAAATTCTGTGGATGTAGATATAATACCATCGGTTAGTTTTATAGATGTTATTGCAGAGAAGTTAAATATAGATGTTATTGAAGGAATAAAAATAATAGATGCTTTTGATATAAAGCACCAAACATTAGATAAAAGGGTAGGCACTATAATAACTCAAGTATACGATAGGCTGATTGCATCTGAAGTAAAATTGAAGCTTATGGATTATTATGGAGATGATGCAGACATATATTTTATAAGAGCTGCGGGAGTCAAGGACAGTGAAACTATAAGAAAAATAAAATTGTATGAGCTGGACAGACAAGAGGACATAGATTATTTGACATCAATCTATATACCTAAAGATTTAGAGTCTAAGTATGATTTAAAAGATTTATTAGATGTAATGGAGAAATTAAGAAGTCAGGAAGGTTGTCCTTGGGATAAAGAACAAAACCATGAGAGTCTAAAAAAATATCTTATAGAAGAGAGTTATGAAGTGTTGGAAGCTATAAATAAAAAAGATGATGTGGAACTAACAGAGGAACTGGGAGATGTATTATTTCAAATAGTTTTCCATTCTCAAATAGGAAAAGAAGAGGGATTTTTTAATATTAATGATGTAATTAATGGTGTATGTGATAAAATGATAAAGAGGCACCCACATGTATTTGGGGATATAGAAGTAAATAATTCAGAGGAGGTGATAACAAATTGGGATGCTTTAAAGAAAAAGGAGCAGGGACTTAAAACTCATACAGATGAACTTAGACATGTTGCTCAAACTTTACCTGCTTTGATGAGAGCTGCTAAAGTTCAAAAAAAAGCTGCTAAGGTTGGATTTGATTGGGATAAAGTTGAATGCGCATTAGACAAAGTATTAGAGGAGTATTATGAGGTAAAGGATGTATATAAAAGCAAGGAAAGGGTAAAAATAGTAGAAGAAATAGGAGATTTAATATTTGCTTGTGTAAATGTAGCCAGATTCCTTGACATTGACCCTGAATTTGCATTAAATTATACTATAGAGAAATTTATAAATCGTTTTGCATATATAGAGAAAAGTGCCAGAGAGAAAGGAATGGACATGGAAGATATGACATTAAATGAAATGGATGAACTCTGGGAAAAGGCTAAAAATATATAAGTTTAATTTTTTATATGCAAAAAGAAGGAATTTTTTAATTAATGCAGAATATGCTTCTATGTAAGTATATTCAATAGATTAGAAAGTGATGAATAATTTTAAGTATATATAAATTACATAGTAAGTGATTAAATATTTTTGTATAGTGTGTAGTATTTGTTGCTTTCGAAAGCTTGGTTAGAAAAATTTGGTTAATGATGGCCGAAAATTAGCTGTAAAGATATTTGTGAATATTTTTATACATTTATCTATGAAAATAAGAGGAGGTAAAAAAGGTGAATAAATCAGAATTAATAGCAGGTATAGCAGAAAAGTCAAAATTAACAAAAAAAGATGTAGAGGCGGCTCTTAAAGGGTTTATAGAAAGTGTAGAAGAAACACTTGAAAAAGGAGAGAAAGTTCAATTAGTAGGGTTTGGAACCTTTGAAACAAGAAAGAGAGCTGAAAGAATTGGAAGGAATCCTAGAACTAAGGAAGAAATAAAAATACCTGAATCAACAGTTCCTGTATTTAAAGCTGGTAAAGAGTTTAAAGATAGAGTAAATAAATAATATATTTTCAGAGAGCCTGGGTGAAAATCTAGGTTTTCTGTTTTAAAGGGGAGTTTGTATGAGGTTAGATAAATACCTTAAAGTATCTAGAATAATAAAAAGAAGGACTGTAGCAAAAGAAGTATGTGAAGGGGGAAGGGTTACTATAAATGGAAAAGTGGCCAAACCTAGTATTGAAGTCAAAGAAGGTGATATAATAGAAATAAGATATGCCAATAAGTCTTTAAAGGCAGAAATTTTAAATATTGCAGCTCATGTTACAAAAGCAAATGTTCAAAGCATGTATAGGATAATTTCAACTGAATAAGATTAAAATAGTAAGTAATATAATCCCAAATAGCCACATATATTTATTATAGGTGGAGGGGATATTTTATGGATAAAAAGGAAATAACTGTAGAAGACAAGAAAAGCTTGTTAAGTCTTCAAAATAGAAAAAAGTTAATGTTAACTGGAGTTATTGAAGTAGTAAGTTTTAATGAAGATCAAATAGTTTTAAATACTAATCTTGGAACCCTCAATATTAAAGGCAATAACTTAAAGATGAATAAATTAGATGTACAAAATGGAGATGTGATTATAGTAGGTATGGTAAATTCCTGTGTATATACCAATAATAAGTCGAAAAAAAAGAACCAAAGTTTAATATCAAAAATGTTTAAATAAAATGACGTTACCATGAAAGGATTAGTATGATTATATCAATAAGTACTCAAATTCGACTTATAATATTTAGCATTATAGCTGGAATAATAACGGGGATATTATTTGATTTTTATAGACTAATAAGAGGATTTAAAGATTTAAATAAAATAATAACGTTTATTGAGGATACTCTGTTTTGGATATTTACAGCCATAATTGTATTTATATTTTTAATGTATACAAATTATGCCTATATGGGAATGTATGTATATATCCTATTAGGTGTAGGTATATGTTTATATTTGAAATTCTTCAGTAATTTATTTATAGAATTACATAATAAATTATTCAAAGTAGTGGGAAGATTATTTAGGGTGTTTATATATATAATAATATATCCATTTCAATACCTTATTTATAATATTAAAAGAAAAAATAAAAAAAAGTATAAAAATTAGCTTGAAGAAAATCAAAAATCAAATTACAATATAAGTGAGATATGCTATGATAAATTGAGGAAGGCAATAGTTAAGAAAATAAATATATAGAAATGTAAATCATTAGTGGGAGAATCGGTGAGTATTAATGAAAATAAAAATCAAATGGAAAAATATAATTTTTTTATTAATAGTTCTATATATAGGCTATATTTTTATAAGCCAACAATTAACTATGCAGAGCATACAAAAACAGATAAGTGAAAAGAAAATTGAAGAGCAGAGGGGTAAATATAAAAATCAAAAATTACAGGAAGAGGTAAAAATGTCTAATTCTAATGTGTATATAGAAAAATTAGCTAGAGAAAAATTAGGTCTTATTAAGCAAGGTGAAACTCCTGTAATAGACAATAAAAATTGATTACCAGTTATGCTGTAATAGAAAACTATAACAGGTTTTTTTAAAAGGTATGCCTGTTGAGATTATGGAGGATAAGTGGTTGTGGATGTAGCAAAAATTTTTGGGCAAGATCCAAGAAGTCCTACTCTGTTAAAAGAGAAAAAGTTTATATTATATAGTATTATTTTTTAAGGAGGAGTTTTTTTAATATGACCTTAAAGGCAGGAAGCATACTAGAAGGTACAGTAGTTAACATTACTAGTTTTGGAGCTTTTGTAGATGTTGAAGGTAAAACTGGGTTGGTGCACATATCTGAGGTGTCGGACACTTATGTTAAGAATATACGCGACTATTTAAAGGAAAAGGATAAAGTAACTGTTAAGGTAATTTCTATTGATGATAATGGGAAAATTAGTTTATCTATAAAACAGGCAGGACATGATAAAAAGAGTTTTAAGCCTATGGAAATAGATTGGCAAAAAGAAAAAACTAAGCAGAATCAAGGCAATTTTGAAGATAGATTATCTAAATTTTTAAAAGATAGTGAAGAAAGATTCCAGGATATAAAGAAACATCAAGATGCAAAAGGCAAAGGATATAAAAAATCTTCTAATTACTAGTAGGATTACAAGGGGCTGTTTAGCCTCTTTTAAAATTTTTATATAGAAATTTTAAAAAATTAGTTGACAATATAGTTAGTACGATATATAATAATACATGTCGTCAATTTGTTATGTATATATTTTGCTGGAGTGGCGGAACAGGCAGACGCACAGGACTTAAAATCCTGCGGGCTTTAAAACCCGTACCGGTTCGATTCCGGTCTTCAGCACCAATTAATGACGCGGGGTGGAGCAGTTGGTAGCTCGTCGGGCTCATAACCCGAAGGTCGTAGGTTCAAGTCCTTCCCCCGCAACCAAAAATATATAACATGGTGGAATAGTTTAGGTGGCTAGAGCATTCGGTTTATATCCGAAGTGTCGTAGGTTAAATTTCTATTTCTGCTACCAATTGATGTGCTGGAGTGGCGGAACAGGCAGACGCACAGGACTTAAAATCCTGCGGGCTTTAAA
>ENA-UOOE01000366-UOOE01000366.1-fermentation-metagenome-genome-assembly--contig:-NODE-366-length-45506-cov-40.798552_pt1 | contig 45506 bp, 29 predicted proteins | sample MGYA00245776_ERZ724021 | MGnify/ENA primary metagenome ERZ724021 (study PRJEB28704, sample SAMN03018321) | fermentation metagenome | biome: anthropogenic terrestrial biome; feature: soil; material... | reverse complement strand
GGGCATTGAACAGAGGCTGCCTTTTTGGGGGCAGCCTCTCTTTCATTGGAAGTGTTGAGCCGGTTAGTGTCTTGCCCACCAAAGCGGAGTTAACACTGCGTCGGTTCCTCCGAGTAATTCAACGGCTTGTTTATATCCTTCAGGGTTACTGTTTTCAAGTGATGCAGGATATTTTAATCGTTGAGGGAAGAAATCGGGTTGTTGGGTGGTTTTTACATTATCTTTCGTTATAGCCGGAAGATTTGTTAACGGGTTTTCCACAACCATGTTTTCGAAGAATGGGAGTCCAAGACGACGGTAATCGTTCCAGGTTTCGAGTGGTAACCACGGATTTTGAGCGATGAATTTTTGGGTGATGACTTTCGTCATCTGGTCGTTCAATGCTTTCTTATAAGAAGTCTGGCTTGCTACCGGAAATTTATACGCAAACTTCGCCGCTTGGTTAGTATAACCATCAATAATGTCTACTTCAACGGTTGCAGGAGGCTCTGCTGTATGATCCCATTTTACGGATGTTCCAACACGGTTGTAATCTGTTGAAGCAATATACGTGTCGTAAAAACTGCTAACGCCATGATAGTCCAGGCTGGCTTTAATTCCTTTTTCGTAAGCTTCTTTTGCAGACGTGGGCGTTGTCCAGCCTCTTAGAGCTGCTTCAGCCAGTAGGAAATAGGTTTCCCAAGAAGCAAAGAATACGCGTTTTTGCGAATGATTCCTGTATTTTTTTACGAGTATAGGGTTGTATAAAGATCCTATAATCTGGTTCATGGCAGACATGTCTCCCCAGCTTCCACCTGGCATAGTGTTCCACGTAAACGCTAAATTAACAGTGGCGATTTCATTATTTTGGTCTTTATCTGCAAACACAGATCTTTCCAAAGGGCCTAAATCATCTTCCGATGTAAATTGTGCATCGGGGCTGGTGAAATCACCGGGTATGGCGTAGAGTTTGTAAGCTCTTGGGTCAATGGTGTTGTGAAGTCCGTCGAAGAAGAACCCGATTGAAGGATCGTTTGTATACGTTGAAAATTGATTTTGGAACCTTTTTCCCATATATCCCTTCGGTTTGATGTAAGAAGCGTATGAAGCGTCCAGCATGTCTGCCGATTTAACACTGCCTAGATTAATCATGAGATTGTTTAGCGTATTACTCATTAATAACGCATTCCAGGGTCTTGACATCACTCCTGCCAACGGATCCCAACCGTCACGTTCTTTAACTGCAAACATTTCGTCTGCCGTTAAAATAATTGACCCTTTCGCTGCATCTTCAAATTCAGATTTTGCTTTTGCTGCATCTGCTTCCGATAAACGCATAGCCAGACGCATACGCATTGAGTTGGCGTATTTTATCCACTTTTCAAAATCGAACTGATAAGCACGGTCAAATTTCTTATCAATGTCTTGAGCTTTTACATTGACATCAATTTTCTGTGCTGCATCTTTCAATTCATCGATCATAAAATAATATACGTCTTTAACACTGGAGAATTCAGGGTTTGTTCCTTTAAATGCTTCAAGGGGAAGAGGACCAAAATTATCGGCGAACTCACTCATTAGGTATGCTCGCCAGATTCTAGCTACTTCTTTGAGGTTTTTCGTCATTTGGCGGTCGTACTCTACTGCGAACTCATCTTTTTGAATTTGTTTTTCAGCCAAGTCTACTGCTTGCGTTGCTGATTTCATCCAACCCGATACATAGTTGTAATAATCGGAACTCCAGTCATTGTTATAAGTGCCAAGGTTTATGCCGCCCGAACGGTCTTGTCTACCGGCACGTCTCCAATACAAAACAAAAGCACGTTCAGCAATGTGCGGGTCTTGTTGCGCATCGGTTATGGCTTTATTGATTATGTATTGAACCTTGATGTCGTCTTCATTTGCAGCATTTGGATCTTTATTAATGTCTTCGAAGTCGGAACAGGCTCCTAAAAACATGATCGCTGCCAAAAAAGCCAATAATATATTTTTCTTTTTCATTTTCTTGTTTTGTTAAATTATTAGAAACCAAAAGTTACATTAAACAAATAGGTACGCGAAGTAGGCGGAGCCGTATTCTCAAATCCTACGGCATTTGTTCCAATAGCAAATACCGATTCGGGATCTACACCGTTTAAATAGCTTTTAATCATTAAGGCATTGTTTACAGAAACTCCCATTCTTAAACGAGTAAAAGGAGTATTCTTTAACAGGGTACGGTTAAAATCATAATTCAGCTGCACGTTGCGTACGCGAATGTTGGTAGCGTTGTAAATATTAGCTTCTGAAATGCCCAGGTTTCCGGTATCGCCCGTAACCCTGTTCCAGTATTCCTGTTGGGTCACTTTGGTCGTATTTACCTGATATTGATTGTTGGCATCAAGATAAACACCGTCCACGATAAATTCATCGCGTTTTCCTCCTGGAGCTGTTATGGCAGCAGTTCCAGCACCTTGTAAATAGAAATTTGTTCCTGAAAACATTTCACCTCCAATGCGGGAGTCAATCAAGAAGCTGAAGGAGAGCCCTTTGTATTGGAATGAGTTTGTGACACCAATTAACATGTCGGCTTGTTGATCCCCAACTTTTTCTTTTTCAGGGGTTCCATTCGGGAGTCCGTTAGCATCAACGATAAGTTTACCATAATGCGGACTGTTTTTATCGGTTACCCGTTTGAATTTTGAACCGTAGATTTCGCCGTAATTGCCTCCTGCGGTTGCATAGACCTGCAAGTTGTCATATCCGCCTAAAGAATAAAGTTTAACATCATCGGTTAGTTCTACGATGGTATTTCTGTTGGTTGAAATGTTGGCTTGCATGTTCCATGCGAAATCTTTTGTTTCAACGGGACGAGCATTGATCATCAACTCGATACCTTGGTTCTGAATGTTTCCTGCATTGATTTTCCTTGAACCGTATCCACTTAACGGGTCCATGGGTAAATTCAGCAATTGACGACGAGCATTTGATTTGTACCAGGCAAAATCAAATCCCAGGCGGTTATTGAAAAAACGTAGTTCTGTACCTGCTTCCCATGAAGAGATAAGCTCACTACGAACGCCCGGGTCAAATAATGTGTTATTGGTACCCGCCGTTGCATTATTTTCAGGGTCTTTACCAATCCAGTAGGTATTATAAAGTTGATAAGGATCAAGATCGTTACCAACCTGAGCAAACGAAGCTCGTACTTTTGCGTACGTAAACCAAGACGGCATTCCTTTTCCTTGAGTATTGATCATGTCGCTGATTACGAGTGATGTACTGATCGATGGGTAAAAAAATGATCTATTATCAGGGTGTAAGGTTGAAGACCAGTCGTTGCGGAATGTACCGTCCAGGAAGAAATAGCCGCCGTAATTCAACTGTGCCGTTCCGAAAACGGAGTTGATTTTCTTTTCATTGTATTCCCTTTCGGCATTGACGTTGTTTTTTGCATTTCCAAACGTGAAAAGATCTCGAACGAGCAGTTCATCGGGACCACCGCTGATGCCGGTTTTTTTCCTATGCATGAGGTTGCCCCCCAAAGAACCGCCTAATCCCCAATTGCCGAATACATTGTCTTTTTGAGCCGTGAATAATGCCGTATAGTTGTTCTCGAAGAATTTATCCTGTCCGAAACTGTATCGTCCGGTATCGGTTAGAGGGCTTCCTCCGTATGTTTTGTTATCGTATTGGGTGAAATACATATCTGTACCCCCTCTGATCTCTCCGGTCAGCCATTCTGTAAACTGATACTTAAGCGTCCCCGACATTAGAAAACGCTCCCTGACATCGTTGCTGAGCCTGTATTTACTCAACCAGTAGGGATTTATCTGCGGACTGGTTTTTTGGTACCAAACCATTTTTCCGGCATCATCTACGGGATTACTGAAGTCTAGGATATCCAATGAACGAGGGAAAGCGTACATGGTAAAGAACGGATTCGATGCATTTCTTCCTCCGACCGGGCGGTTCTGAGCATTCGTTTTGACGTACTGAACCTTAGTATCGGTACTCCACCTGTCGTTCGCTCCGAATTTTGTTGTTGCGCGAGCGGTCATATTGGTCCTGCTTAGATCAGCCCCAGGTATCTTGCTCCAATCATCGGTCCTGCCTAACGAAGTGTAAACAGAGACATTATTGTACTGCTGTGAAAAGGCAATGTTGTCTGTAAGGTTAATCCCCGGTTTGTTGAAGTAAGCGTTTAAGTTGTCGTAAACCGTCATTCTGGCTTTCTCCCCGTTCCATTTTGTGTATTCCTGTCCGGTAATCTCCGGTCCCCAGCTGCTAGAAGACAACGCATCGTAAGCTCCATCAGAGCCTTGTCCGTATGTGCTTTGCAGTTTGGGATTCATAAAAATGGTTTCCGCAGAGACCGAAGATGAAACGGTAATTCCCAATCCGTCGTTTTTACGTCCGGTTTTTGTGGTAATCAAGATGACTCCGTTTCCGGCTCTTGAACCATATAAGGCAGCAGCGGATGCGCCTTTCAGTACAGACATGCTTTCTATATCCTCGGGGTTAATATCCGATAAACCGTTACCCATATCTGCGCTTGGATTCCAATAGTCGTTATTCTTTGCTCCTGTGAAGTTATCCATGGGAACGCCGTCAACTACAATTAACGGTTGATTGAGATTAGTAACGGAATTATTACCTCGAATTACAATTTTAGAAGAACCGCCGGGTCCGTTACCGGAGCGTATTACCTGCAACCCGGATACTTTTCCGGATAATGCGTTTGCTACGTTTACTTCACGAGCAGCGATAATGTCATCCCCTTTTACCTCTTGAATAGCGTAGCCGAGAGCTTTTTTATCTCTTTTGATCCCCAACGCCGTCACGACTACTTCGTCCAGTAATTCACTGTCGGATGTGAGTACTACGTCAATGGTTGTACGCCCATTAACCGGAATGGTTTGAGTGACCATTCCCACATAGCTGATCTGCAACGAACCGTTGGATGGCACATTGTTTAATGTATACTTGCCGTCGAAATCCGTTACGGTTCCACGACTTGCATCGCCAGCGACAATTACTGTTGCGCCGATGACTTCAAGCCCCGTGTCGTCCGTTACAGTACCACTTACGGTTACGTTTTGAGCAGAAATAGAAAAGGCAAATACACTCAACAGGAGTGTAAAAAAGCCTTTTGTCGAAAAAAGATTTTTACTTTTCATTCCCTCTAGTTTTTAAATTGATTTAATAAGTTATCCAGATTTTTAGCGTGCGTTTTAAAATATTTTTTTGTCTTTTTGTTGTTGTGGCTTTTGTTTGACAGGACGGTTTCTTGTTATAATTGACAAAAAGAAGCTAAAATATTTCAAAATGCTCGCAAAGATAGGTTATTTTGCTTTATTATAGAAATATTTTAACAAAAAAATAGTTGTTTAAAACTAAACAACTATTGATATATGAGCCTTTGTTCTTAAAAATAATTAATTAGAAAGGCCGCTTTAACTGCTGAAGAGAATCACAATCCTTTTTCCGACAGATACCTCTCGGCATCCATGGCGGCGCGGCATCCCATTCCGGCAGCCGTAATGGCCTGGCGGTAATTCGGGTCGGCTACATCACCTGCGGCAAAAACACCTTCGATGTTGGTTTTTGATGTTGGATTGTCTATCTTGATGTATCCCACCTCGTCGAGTTCCAAAAAGTTTTTAAAGATGTCGGTATTGGGTGTGTGTCCGATAGCTAGGAAAAATCCGTCGATGGCGAGATCAATTTTCTCTTCATCGGGTTCGCCCATGCGTTTTACCAGATGTACTCCCTCCACGCCTTTTTCTCCGTACAATCCCACGGCATTGTGTTCGAAAAGAATTTCAATTTTCGGATTGTTCATTACCCTCTCCTGCATGATCTGGGATGCGCGCAGGTAAGGCTTACGCACAACCAGGTAGACCTTGTCTGCCAGTCCCGACAAATAGGTAGCTTCTTCACAGGCGGTATCTCCGCCTCCTACCACGGCCACCTTTTTTTTGCGGTAGAAAAAACCGTCGCAGGTAGCGCAGGCCGAAACACCTTGTCCGGCGTATTTGGTTTCATCGGGCAGACCCAGGTACTTGGCGGTTGCACCGGTAGAAATAATTACGGTGTCGGCTTCAATCATGTGCTCGTTGTCGATCGTTACCTTAAACGGGCGTACCGAAAAATCCACGGAGGTGGCCCTTCCCGGAAAAATCTCGGTTCCGTATCGCAGAGCTTGCTTTTTCAGGTCTTCCATCAGTTCTGGCCCGGTGATCCCTTCGGGATAGCCTGGGAAATTTTCCACTTCGGTTGTGGTTGTCAGCTGCCCACCGGGCTGTAGTCCTTCAAATAAGACAGGTTCCAGGTTGGCACGCGAAGCATAGATAGCTGCTGTGTATCCCGCGGGTCCCGACCCGATGATCAGGCATCTTACTTTATTCCTCATAATCGTAATATGTTTAAAAAACCTTCCCTTTGTTTGAGAGAAGGCAGTACTGTTAATAATTGGCTCAAAGGTACAATTATTCTTCTATACGTGAAATGGATATAGTAAATTTCTATCGTCCATTTATCTCAGATCCACAACTTCAACTCCTTTGTGTTGGTCTTTGTTGAAGATAAATTCAGTATCGGTGAAATTATAATTGGTGTTGTAATCGTTGATATCAATTTTGTTTCTCATCCCGTTTTTCAGGGTGATATCCACTTGTAAGACGGAGTTGGTTTTTTTATCAATACCCACGGATATTTTTTTGAAATCACTTTTGCTTCCCGTTGGAGACATGTTTATAACGAATGCATTCTTCCCATTGATGATTCCCGATGCAGGGGTGTCTAGCGTGAACCCGGTTTTGTACATGCTCAGCAACGCCAGTGGGCTGATGGAGGCAATCTCTTCGTTTGATGGATGGCTGATATTTACTTCGTTGAGGTCTTTCATCAAAACCCATTGGGTTTTTCCATCGAACCAGGTATCGATGGTTGGCATTTCGATTTTAAACTTATTGCCTTTTACCCGTGCCGTCCCCTTCTGGGGTTGGTATGCCGTTCCGTTTTCGTCGGTGGTGGTAATGTTAAACGTCATTTTGATGCCGTTGGAATTTTCATAGGTGCTGTATGCTTTATCTAAGATATTCCGGGCGTTTGCGGCAGGTTGTGCGAATCCAGTAGATACGGTTAATAATGCGGCAATGGCGAGTATATATTTTTTCATATTGTTCTCCTTTTAACGGGTTTTCTGATGGGTTGGACTAAAAAGAGGGTGTTTGGTTTATTTTGCGATCCGGGTTTCCGGTTTCCGGATTTTACCTCAAGGAATCCAATAATTTTTCCAGCGAATATTCATCCGAAATATATACATCGCGAGGCTTGCTTCCTTGTGCAGGGCCTACGATTCCGGCGGTTTCCAGTTGGTCCATAAGCCTACCTGCCCGGTTGTACCCGATGGAAAATTTCCGTTGGATCAGTGACGTGGAGCCTTGCTGGTGAATTACAATAAGCCGGGCGGCTTCATCGAAGAGTGTATCCCGCTCGTTCAGGTCTACTGCGCCGGGTTTATCCTCGCTATCCGCCGATACCACTTCGGGCAAGGCAAATGCGGATTCATAACCCCGTTGTTTACCTATGTATTGGGAAATATCCTCTATCTCGGGCGTATCTACAAAGGCGCACTGGATACGAATCAGGTTGCTCCCCTGCGAGAAAAGCATGTCACCCCGCCCAATCAACTGGTTGGCACCGGTAGCATCGAGAATGGTTCTTGAGTCGATCTGTGAGGTTACACGAAAAGCCATCCGGGCGGGGAAGTTGGCCTTGATGGTTCCGGTAATGATGTTGGTTGTGGGGCGTTGTGTGGCGATCACCATGTGCATACCCACAGCGCGTGCCTTTTGTGCGATACGTGCGATGGGCATCTCGATTTCTTTTCCGGCAGTCATGATCAGGTCGCCAAACTCATCGATCACCACAACGATATACGGCAGGTACCTGTGTCCATTTTTGGGATTGAGCTTTCGTTTGATGAACTTCTCGTTGTATTCCTTAATGGCACGGACGTGGGCGCGCATCAGCAGTTCGTACCGGTCGTCCATCTCTTTGGTGAGCGAGTTGAGTGTTTGGGTTACCTTGGTTACATCGGTAATGATGGCTTTCTCCTCATCGGGAAGCTTTGCCAGGTAATGTTTTTCAATGGTGGAGTAGATATTGAATTCCACCATTTTTGGGTCGATAAGCACCATCTTCATTTCCGACGGATGCTTTTTGTACAGCAGAGATGTGATGATCGCATTCAAGCCCACCGACTTTCCCTGTCCGGTTGCTCCGGCGACCAGCAGGTGCGGCATTTTGGCCAGGTCAAAAATAAACACCTCGTTGGTGATGGTTTTTCCCAGCGCTACCGGCAAATCATATGTGCATTCCTGAAATTTGACGGAAGCGATAACCGATTGCATGGATACAATCTGTGGCTCTTTGTTGGGTACTTCTATACCGATTGTCCCTTTACCGGGCATTGGAGCGATAATACGAATACCCAGCGCCGAAAGGCTCAAGGCAATATCGTCTTCCAGGTTTCGAATTCGTGAGATCCGGACTCCTGCCTGCGGCACAATTTCGTAGAGTGTGATCGTTGGACCGACAGTCGCTTTTATGGAGGTGATCTCTATCCCGTAGTTACGGAGGGTGCGGATAATTTTGTCTTTATTCTCGTTTTGCTCCTGCATGTCCACCTGTCTGTTGCCGGTATTGTATACCTTGAGCAGGTCCATGGTAGGGAATGCAAATGAGGACAAGTCCTTTTTAGGGTCGTAGTCTTCCAGAATTTCCACATCCGGATCCGTTTCCTCGTTTGTATCCGACTCAGCCAGCGGTGAAGCCTTCTCTTCGGGTTTGTTTTCGGCAACCTGTATTTCGTCTTTCGGAACAAAAACCTCGAAAACGTCGTTCGCCGGCTCTTTTTTTCGGATGGGCGGGACTGTGTTCTGCGTAACGGGAAGAGGTGTTTGTTCCCTGTTTTGCAGTATATCTTCCGGTTCGGTCTCTGTTTCCGGCTTATTCGTTTTTTTGAAGGAGAAGAGTTTTTTCAAGATACCCGGCTTTGCTTCCTCTTCCGGTTCTTTTTTTTCGTCAAACTCGAGTTCAATGGGGGGTTGGCTCTCTTTGTTTCCGTTAAACGTGGGTTTGCTATTGATAAGTGTCTCCTGGATCTTGTGCATTGAGCTTTGTCGGAAGGCAATCACGATGATAAGGATGAACAAAAGTACGAGAAGGATCATCCCCGGTACCCCGATGCTGCTTTCCAGCAGGCGCTCGATCTGACTTCCATGCGCACCTCCCCAGTTGATGTGGCTTTTGGGAAACAGACGCCCGAAGATGAAGGCACTGGTAATGGAGCCACAAATCAACCCAAAAGCAGTGATAAGCAGTGCTTTTATAAAGCTGAAGTCAGAAACCTTCATCATCCTCAACCCAAAGTAAATGATGAAAAAGGGAATGAGTATCGAAAATATGCCAAACCATTTGTTAACAAGGGTTTCAGCTAAAAAAGCGCCCCCGGTGCTTGTCCAGTTATTTACTTCCAGTTGCTTATCCTGAGTCAGTTCCCAGAAGGACTTGTTGAGCACTTTGCTTTGATCAGCCGCCCCGGTAAAAAAGAAAGAGATGATTGCCAACAACGTGAATATTCCCAAAAAAGCAATGAGGACACCAAAAATGAAACGAACCCTTTCATTTTTTAAAAAACTGATTATGGCGGTCCTCCGCTTTCTTGCAGTGGAAGTTGTTGTTTTTTTCCTTTTTCGTTTTGTTGATTTTGCCATATATAAAAGTTCTCATCGATTTGCCATTAACCCGATGAAAAACAGGAGTTGGATCGGTAAATTTATTACAAAAGTAATAAAAAGAAACTTAGATGGAAAGCTTTATGGGTTTATAAAAAAAAGAAATGACCGGTTTTGTGTGGGATTATCTTTTCTTCTGGCCAAGTAAGTAGATTCCCCCAATCAGGGTAATGATGGCGACTCCAATTTCGACATAGGCGATCTCCTTGCCTTTATTGTCTTCAGCAGTTATTTCAATGCCGAGAATTTCTACCGATTTTGAACTCTTTTGCAGGTTTGTGATGCCAAGATAACCGAGGATGACGGCTCCCGCGATAAGAATGATTCCGATGATTGATTTCATGTTTGTTTTATTATTTTTTATTTAAGTTTCGCATGTGTTAAGATAACAGCTAATCTTCTCTTAATATTCCAGACATGCGGAAGTTCAGTGAATGGCAATTTTAAGTGTTTGTTTGTGTTGTGTGTTTCTGAAAAGTGAAAAGCCCGCGAATCACTTCGCAGACTTTTCTTGTTAACACAATCTTCATGAAACAAACTACACTATCGAGTTGATTGCAGATTCATAATCCGGCTCCTGTGCAATCTCGGGAACCAGTTCGGTATATACAACTCTCCCTTCGGGATTAACGACTACCACAGCACGGGCCAATAATCCGTGAAGCGGGCCGTCAGTCATCAGCACACCGTACTTGTCGGCGAATGAGTGGTCGCGAAAAGTGGAAAGTGTAACCACGTTCTCCAATCCTTCAGCGCCGCAAAAACGGCCTGCAGCAAACGGCAGGTCTGCCGAAATGCAGAGAACGGTTGTATTGTTTAAAGAGCTGGCTTCTTTGTTGAACCTGCGGACAGAAGCAGCACAAACGCCAGTGTCCAGGCTTGGGAAAATGTTTAAAACTACGTTCTTTCCTTTCAGATCGGATAGCTTTAATTCCGAAAGATCTGTTTTTACCAGCGAAAAATCGGGTGCCAGCGAACCCACATCCGGCAGACTGCCACCGGTATTTACCGGATTTCCTTTAAATGTGATTTTTGTCATGTTGTTATTATATTTCTTTGGGTTTACATCAACCCACTCTCTATTATACTCTCTAATTATTCCTCAGAAACTATAACAAGACGATAGTTGAAAAGTTCAGGAAAACCTGATTTTTAACTTTTTGTTTTTAGAAACAGTGCTTTATTTTCAAAAACGGCTAATTCGCTTTCATCACAACTCTTCCTTCAGGTACTTTGCCGTATAGCTACCCTTGTGCTTAATTATCTCCTCGGGTGTTCCCGCGACAAGCACGTTCCCTCCTTTTTCCCCACCCTCGGGACCAAGATCGATGATGTAATCGGCACACTTGATGATGTCGAGATTGTGTTCGATAACAATCACTGTATTTCCCTTGTCCACCAGTTTATTGAGTACTCCCAATAAAATCCTGATGTCCTCGAAATGTAATCCTGTAGTGGGTTCATCCAGTACGTAAAGGGTATTTCCGGTGTCGGTCCGGGCCAGTTCGGCCGCAAGTTTTACCCGTTGGCTTTCTCCGCCCGAGAGGGTTGTGGACGATTGTCCGAGCTTGATATATCCCAGTCCCACCTCCTGAAGCACCTTTATCTTATGCAGGATGTTGGGAATGTTTTCGAAGAAATCTACCGCCTCGTTGATCGACATGTTGAGTACGTCGGCAATGGATTTCCCTTTAAACCGTACTTCCAGTGTTTCCCGGTTGTATCTTTTCCCATGGCATCCTTCACAAGGAACCATTACATCGGGTAGAAAATTCATTTCCAGTGTTTTATATCCATTCCCCCCACAGGCTTCGCAACGCCCGCCTTTGACGTTAAATGAGAATCGTCCGGGTTTGTAACCGCGGATTTTTGCTTCAGGCATTCCGGAAAACAGGGTGCGGATATCGCTAAATACACCCGTGTAAGTTGCAGGATTCGAGCGGGGAGTCCTCCCGATGGGAGACTGGTCCACACTAACTACTTTGTCTACATTTTTTATGCCGTGCACCTCCTTGTATGGCATCGGGTCTTTCAGGGAACGGTAGAATTTCTGGCTCAGGATAGGTTGCAACGTTTCGTTGATAAGCGTAGATTTGCCGCTCCCCGACACTCCTGTTACGCATATGAGTGTTCCCAACGGAAATTGTACGGTAACGTTTTTCAGGTTGTTGCCTGTTGCTCCTCCCACAACGAGTGTTTTGCCGTTCCCTTTGCGCCGTTTCCCGGGAATCTTGATTTCTATTTTTCCGTTCAGGTAATTGGAGGTTAGCGTATTCTTCTTGAGCATCTCTTCGGGAGTGCCTTCAAAAACCACTTCGCCTCCTTTTTGTCCGGCAAACGGACCCATGTCTACCACATAGTCGGATGCAAGCATCATGTCTTTATCGTGCTCGACCACCACTACGGAGTTGCCGGAATCGCGCAGTTTTTTCAACGAATCGATCAGCCGGTGGTTATCCCGTTGATGCAATCCGATACTGGGTTCATCCAGGATATATAATACGTTTACCAATTGCGAACCGATCTGCGTAGCCAGCCGGATACGCTGGCTTTCCCCGCCCGAGAGCGATGCCGATGCGCGGGAAAGGGAAAGGTAACCCAGTCCGACATCAATAAGAAAGCGCAACCGCGAAAGAATCTCCTTGTTGATCTCTTCGGCAATGAGCTGCTGTTTTTCTGAAACGTGATCACCGGCATCTATAATCCAGTCGTGCAGCTGTTGGATATCCATGTGCGACAACTCAGCAATGTTCTTGCCGTTAATTTTGAAGTGAAGTGCCTCCCGGTTGAGCCGTTGCCCGTTACACTCCGGACAAACCGACGTCGATATGAATTGTCCCGCCCATTTTTGCGCAGAAGCCGATGCGTCATCATCCTGTTGCATATCGATGTACTTGGCAATTCCTTCGTAACTTACCATGTAGTTGGAGTTACCCAATGACTCGTTTTTGATTTTCAGGCGTTCGTCGGTACCGTAGATAATTTCGTCGATAGCATCTTGCGGGATATCCCGGATGGGCGTCTGCAGCGTAACTCCGTATTTTTCGCAAATGGCAGCCACTTGCCAGAAAAACAGGTTACTTTTTTCTTTTCCTAGCGGCACGATTCCGCCTTTGGCAATACTTATGGAGGGATCGGGGATGACCTTTTCCGTATCGATGGAGTCGATGGTCCCTATCCCTTTGCATTTGGGGCATGCGCCTAATGGTGAGTTGAACGAGAAATTGTGCGGAGCGGGTTCGTTGTAGGATAATCCGGTGGTAGGGCACATTAACTCGCGGCTGTAGTGGCGCACCTCGCCGGACACGGTGTCCTGGATGAGTATCAGCCCCGAACCCTGCTTCATGGCAGTCCTGACACTCGATCTGAGCTTATCTTCAAACTTGTTGGACACGGCTAGTTTGTCCACCAGTACTTCGATGCTGTGGTTCTTGTACCTGTCCAGCTTCATCCCCGGCAGAATTTCCCGGATCTCGCCGTCCACGCGGACACTGATAAATCCCTTTTTCCGGATTTGCTCGAACAACTCTTTGTAATGTCCTTTCCTGTTTCGTATAACGGGTGCGAGGATGTATATTTTTTTTCCGGCATACCGGGTTAAGATCAGTTCCAGAATTTGCTCTTCGGTATATTTTACCATTTTCTCGCCCGTAATGTACGAGAACGCTTCTCCGGCACGGGCATAAAGCAACCGTAGGAAGTCGTAAATTTCTGTGGTGGTGCCAACGGTAGAACGTGGATTTCGGTTGGTGGTTTTTTGTTCGATGGAAATGACGGGGCTTAATCCGGTAATTTTATCCACATCGGGACGTTCCATTTTGCTTAAAAATCCACGGGCATAGGCCGAAAATGTTTCTATATAACGCCGTTGCCCTTCGGCAAAAACGGTGTCGAAGGCCAGGGACGACTTGCCGCTTCCGCTCAATCCGGTAATAACCGTAAGTGAATCGCGCGGGATGGTTACGTCAATATTTTTGAGGTTGTGTACGCGTGCGCCATACACTTCAATACGTTCTGTCTCAGGAGTCATTTTGTTGAAAATACGAACCTGCAAAGGTAGTGAAAAAGATCATCTTGCGATCCATCGTTCGTCGTGAATTTTTATTTTCTCCCCTTTTTTGTAGTAGAGGCTTTCCCGGGTGGGGATAAGGACAGTATAGTTTTTTCCTGATTTATTGGTGAGCTTGGTATCGCGGAGCCACGAATTGAAATCCTTTAGTTGGGCATAGGTGATGCCGTTCTCTTTGGCAAACGATGCCAGGCTTGGAATGGCCGAGGAAACCATGACTTCCTTGAACTCCATGGGTTTATACAGTTGATCGCTACGAAGGACAAATCCGTATTGTGTCGGGTTTTCAAACAGGGTTTTAATAGCCAGCATACGGAAATAATAACGGGTTGTTTCTTCCACCAGCCATAAATCGAGCGCTTTGTCGGTTTGCTGCTTGGTGAACTCGCTGGTGATCCTTGCTTGTCCTCCGTTGTAGGACAAGGCGGCAGCGCTCCACGAACCGAGCTTCCGGTACGCGTCTTTGAGGTACCGGCAAGCGGCGACGGTTGATTTCTCGATGTGGTAACGCTCATCCACTTCGGGCGATACCTCAAGTCCGAATTGTTGAGCTGTACCCGACATAAACTGCCACAATCCGCTGGCACGGGCCGGTGAGACCGCCCGGGGGTCGAGGCTGCTTTCAATCACGGCAAGGTATTTTATATCATCCGGCACCCCTTCTCGTTTTAAAATAGGCTCGATCACCGGGAAGATACGGTTTGCGCGTTTGAAGAGGAGCAGGGTGGTGGAGTGAAAGTAGGTGAAACTGTTCAGTTCGCGGTCCATCCGCTCGTGGAGATCGTACCGGTCGAACACGATCTTTTCACCCGCGAACATCATCTCTCCGGGAACATCAACCGATGCTGTCATGGAGAGTACTTGCGGACGTTCCAGTTCTACTTTCTCCGAATCGTTGTTCGACAAGGTCATAACTGTGATAATACTCACGGCTACAATAGCTAAAAAAATGTATATGATGTTTCTTTTCATCGGTAAGGAATGTTATAATACGGATTTATTTGTGTCAAATATACAACTATATTAAAAATACTCCAACTATTCATTAAACTTTCTCATGCGTTGCGATCGATTCATGGGTTCTCTTATAATTAGCGTTGATTGGTTAGGGTGTAACCCAAGCAGGATACAGGACAGAAAGAAAAAAGGGCATGACGGCAAAGCCGGCACACCCTTTCACTGTTGATGGTTTTTTCTCTTATCTGATTTTCTTGTATCCGTAAACGGCTCTGTCGCCCAATTCTTCTTCAATGCGGAGCAGCTGGTTGTATTTAGCCATACGGTCTGAGCGGCTCAGCGATCCTGTTTTGATTTGTCCGGCATTGGTAGCTACGGATATATCGGCGATGGTAGCATCTTCGGTTTCGCCTGAGCGGTGAGATGTTACGCTGGTGTATCCGTGGCGGTGTGCCATCTCGATGGCGTTCAACGTTTCGGTCAGTGTCCCGATCTGGTTTACCTTGATAAGAATGGAGTTTGCACAACCCAGTTCAATCCCTTTGCGCAGGAAGTCGACGTTTGTTACAAACAAATCGTCACCTACCAGTTGGCATTGCCCTCCGATTTTATCGGTCAGAAGTTTCCATCCGTCCCAGTCGTTTTCGTGCATCCCGTCTTCGATGGAGTCGATCGGGTAGTTGGTGATAAGTTCCTGCAGGTATTCAGCTTGCTCGGCCGAAGTACGTTTTTTACCGTTGGGGCCTTCAAATTTGGAGTAATCGTAAACGCCGTCTTTATAGAATTCAGAAGCGGCACAGTCGAGAGCAATCTTTACATCTTTACCCGGCTCGTAGCCTGCATTTTTAATAGCGGTAAGAATGGATTCCAATGCTTCTTCGGTTCCTCCGGCCAGGTTCGGGGCAAAGCCGCCTTCATCTCCTACAGCAGTGCTGAGCCCTTTGTCGTGAAGCACTTTTTTGAGTGCATGGAAAACCTCAGCACCCATCCGAAGTCCTTCGCGGAAAGAATTCGCTCCAACCGGACGAATCATAAATTCCTGGAAAGCGATGGGGGCGTCGGAGTGAGAACCGCCGTTGATGATATTCATCATGGGAACGGGCAACACGTAAGTATTTGTTCCGCCGATGTAGCGATACAGGGGCAATCCTAAATAATTGGCTGCAGCCTTTGCTACGGCAAGCGAAACGCCCAGAAGTGCGTTGGCACCTAAGTTCGATTTGGTTTTTGTTCCGTCGAGCTCGAGTAGCCTGGCATCGATTTGTGTTTGTTCCAGTACATTTGTTCCCACCAATGCCGGGGCAATAACATCGTTGATGTTTGCCACCGCTTTCAAAACACCTTTACCCAGGTATCTCTTTTTGTCGCCATCGCGAAGCTCCAGCGCTTCGTTTTCACCGGTTGATGCTCCCGAAGGGACTGCAGCGCGTCCAAACGCACCCGACTCCGTTAATACGTCAACCTCTACTGTGGGATTGCCTCTGGAATCCAACACTTCACGTCCTAAAATACTTACAATTCTCATGTCGTTTTTAATTTTTATATTGAAAAATTTAGTTCTAAATGATTGTTTAATAACCTAATATTAGCGAAAAGTCTGTTTTACAAATTAACGTACAAATATACGTTTTTTTTGTTTATCCGGCCGGGGTTCTGACGTTAAATATTGCTTACGCAGCAAATAATTTCATGCTGCAATCTTATGTTTATAACGCCTGCGACTGGATTGATGTTATCAGCGCATTAAGGTTCGACGTGATGAGACGAACAGCAATAGCTAAGAGGATTACCCCGAAAAATTTACGTAAAATAAAAACGCCGCCTACCCCCATCAATCTTTTCACTCCATCTAAATAACGCAACACCACATAGACAAAAGCAATGTTCAGGATGACAGCGATGATAATGTTGATCGTGTTGTACTCGGCACGCATAGCCAAAAGCGTTGTGAAGGTCCCGGGGCCGGTAATCAGTGGAAAAACCACCGGTACAAGCGTTGCCGAACCGTTTCCGGAAGTGTTTTCGTCAATTTTAAATATTTCTACGCCGAAAATCATTTCGATGGAAATAATCAAAATCACCAGTGCGCCAGCGATTGCGAACGACGAAAGATCCACCTGGAAAAGTTTGAGTATGGCCTCTCCTATGAAAAGAAACATGATGAGGATGATGGTCGAATAAAACGAGGCCTTGAACGGCTCAATGGTTTTATTCTGACTCCTAAGGTTCAGGAATATAGGAACTGAGCCCGTTGCGTCAATAATGGCGAACAGGACCAGGAAGGCACTGATTATTTCTACAAAATTAAATCCGAGCATACCGGGAACATTTTTTTTGATAACCTTTGTTAAACCGGGTGCAAAGTTATTAAAAAAGAGCCAATTCTCAAAATGAACGGTTCGATTTCTCGATCTGTCGGGAAAGGGCGTCGTAAGAAAAGTATGTTGGGTGGGAAAAATTCAGGTATTTTATGATCTTGAAAGCATTGAAATGGTGAAAAAATCGTTTTTCGAAGGCTTGAAATGTGGCACTGTTCCGGTTGCATTCTTCAATCTCGGAAACCACATCGTTCTTTTCAGAAAATTCAATTATCGCCGGATGCAACAGGGATATTCTCTGCCGGATAAACCCGGTGTCCTGTTTAAAGAAAGATTGCCGCAGGTCAAAAAAATCTTTTAACGCCAGAAAAGCGTTGAAGTGATAAGTTTTCATCTGTCCATCAGGTTCGTCTGCAATTTTTTGCAACGCCGGGCCTGTACCGAACGGGATCCTGTCGGAATACCGTGCCATGGGATAAACAAAAACATCGTCCAGCCTTTCGACTCTTCCGAATGCAAAAACTTTTTGCAGGAAATAAAAATCTTCACCGCCCTGTTGTCGTCCCATTCCTCCGACACGTACATAGGCATCCGCTGCAACTGAAAATGCCGAGCCGATAGTGTGATGCGGGTATGGAAATCCAATAAACCGCAGCATTTGGCTGAAATAACGGATGTGTTGCTCGTATTGGCGAACGGCGTTTTCGAGTTTTTTATCGTTGGTTTCAATCCGGTGACGGAAATTCTGTATTGTACAGCGGGGAGGGCCTGTTTGCCGGTAGGCAGTCGAAATACCGGTCAGGAAATTAGGAGAGACGGTACAGTCGGCATCCAGGGAGATTATTATCCCTTCCGGGTTTTGTGTGTTCAGGAAATGTTCGACAGCCAGGTCCATTCCGATTTTTCGGGCAAGACCCACGCCGGCATGTTTTCGGGGAAGATCTTCGAAGATCAACGGGAAAAACCGAAGGATGTCCCGGTTGTTTTCAGCAGCAAATGCAGTGATTTCGTCGTACGTTTTTCTGTTTTGAAGAACAACTTCCTTTTCCGAACGGACACTTGAGTTAATGATCACTGTCACCACTGTTTTCGCTTTTGGTGTTGCAGACTGGCAAAGATTCCGCAAGGTGGCCAACACGTCTTTCTCATCGTAACACGGTATAACCACGACCGCGTCGGCAGCAACATCCTGTGGTAGTCTGGTTTGCAGGTACTCGGGTTTTTGTATTTCCAGATAGGCTCGCCAGTGTTTCATGCTGCAAAAATAAAAAATAAGGTTCTTTTTGCAAAGAACCTTACTGTATTCATTTGATCAGGAAGATTATTACTTGGTTTCGGTTGCAGCGGGAGTTTTTGTTCCTGCTCCCGTGTTGCTCGTAGAAGTCGCAGGGCCGTACTTTTTGTTCAGGAATTCGGTCACTTCTTTGGTAATATCGTATTTGTCGTCCGCAAAAAGAATGTTATCGGATCCCGTGTTGCTGTAGATGATCTGATAGCCTTTATCCTTGTTGAATTCCACTAAACGAACCTTTACTGTATCGGATAATTCCATATTGAGTTTTTGCTGTTCAAGAGCAAATTCCTGACCCAACCTTTCAGCCATTTGCTGATATTCCTGCTGCATTCTTAAGATGCGTTGCTGCTCCTGCTCAGCTCTTTCCTGGCTCAGGAATGCGTTGTTTTGAAGCTTGCGCTGAAATTCCTGTGCAGCGGCATTCAGTTGACGTTCTTTTTGTGTCAGGCTTGCACGCGAGCTCTCTTCGGTTCTCATCAAGGCTTCGTTCAGGTCTTTTGCGAAGTTATAATTCATCAGAAGAGAATCTACATTCACATAGGCAACGGGTAGGGTAACGGAAGAATCGTTCATCTTCGTAATCAAATCTCCTTTTCTGGCGCCGCTTTTTCCCGGTGCGGAAGTAAAATGCAAGACGTATAAAATAAGGATTGCAACAGCTAAGATTGCCCCCAAAATATAGGCATTATTATTCTTCATTTTCTCAAAAAATTGTGTAGGTTAGACTTTTTCTTTTATTATTTTTTCAATCAGACTTTCTCTGTTCGATGCTTCTCTGTCTTGCGATGTGGCACAGCTTATACCTCTGTCTCTCATGGCCTTACTTCCGCCAATATGTGTGTTGGGAAACTCGCCTTTTTTTGTAAAAAAAACTTTTATACCCATTAGCATAATGGCTATAAAAAGGATAGCGATACCCAGGAGTAAAGTTTTTATCATTTAATTCTTAATTTTGTGGCGCAAAGATAGTTTAAATAGCCAATTAAAACTCATTTTTCGTATTAAAGATGCTAAAATTTTCTGTTTTTTGCGATTTTCATTCCTGTTTTCCGACTAAAGCATAAACAAGAAAGCATTTTATATGTTAATATAGATTATACAGTTATTTTAAAAAACAGATCGTATGAATATTAATGAGCTTGAGCCGAAAATCGTATGGAGTTATTTTCACGACATCACACAAATTCCACGGCCATCGAAAAAAGAAGAGAAAATTATCGCTTATCTGCTTAACTTTGCCAAGGAGCACAACCTTGAGGCCAAGAAAGATAAAGCCGGTAATGTGCTGATCACGAAAGAAGCAACGCCGGGCAAAGAAAATGTGCCGACAGTTATTCTGCAGTCGCATGTGGATATGGTGTGCGAGAAAAATAGCGATGTTACGCACGATTTCGATAACGACCCGATTGAAACTATCATCGATGGCGACTGGGTTAAAGCAAACGGGACAACTCTCGGGGCGGATAACGGTATCGGGATTGCCGCACAGTTGGCAGTGCTTGCCTCAAACGATATCGCTCATGGCAAGATCGAAGCGTTGTTTACCGTGGATGAGGAAACCGGATTGACCGGAGCCAATTCGTTGGAGCCCGGTTTTATTACCGGGAACGTTTTATTGAACCTGGATACGGAGGAAGAGGGTGAGATTTATATCGGTTGTGCCGGAGGAAAAGGGACAAGAGCCTACTTTAAGTATAAAGAAAAGGATGCGCCCAAAAAGTACTTCTGGTTTAAAATTCAGGTGAAAGGACTTCGTGGCGGACATTCAGGAAGCGATATTGATAAAGGGTTGGGTAACGCCAACAAAATCCTGAACCGGTTTTTGTACTCCATTATGCGCAAGAAGTACGGTATGGTGCTATCAGAAATTGGTGGAGGAAACCTCCACAATGCTATTGCGCGTGAAGCGTATGCAGTGGTGGGTGTAAAAGATAAATACAAAGAAGATATGCGGGTGAAACTGAATGTCTTCCTTGCCAATGTCCAAAATGAATACAAAAAAACGGATCCCAACCTGGATATCCAGCTCGAATCGGTACAGATGCCCTCTAAGATTATAAAAAAAGGTGTTGCTGAAAAACTGATACATTCCCTGTATGCCTGTCCACACGGGGTAATCGGTATGAGTTTTGATATCGACGGATTGGTGGAGACCTCCACCAACCTGGCATCAGTGAAAATGCTGGAAAATTATACCATCGAGGTGGGTACCAGCCAGCGTAGTTCGGTGGAGTCACGCAAAGACGACATCGTCAATACGGTTTCCGCCGTCTTTGAACTGGCCGGTGCAAAAGTGGTACACAGCGAAGGATATCCGGGTTGGCAACCGAATACCGATTCCCAGATTCTGAAACTGGCAAAGAAAGAATACAAGAACCTTTACAATAAAAACGCCAAGGTAAAAGCTATCCATGCCGGCTTGGAATGTGGGCTGTTTCTAGAGAAATACCCTCAGTTGGATATGATTTCCATTGGTCCTGATATGACGGATGTCCATTCGCCCGATGAAAAAATGAATATTCCCTCTGTGGGAAAATTTTGGGATTACCTGGTCCGGATCCTGGAAAGTGTCCCTGCCGAAGGGGAGGAATAAATCAATAGTTATCTTTGATGCTTCGGTGGCGTTCTTGATGACAAAATATGGAGATTGTGTCGTGTTATGAGAAAAATTCTCCTGATGGTCTTTCTTTTTTTTTCTTGTGTGCTGTTTTCCTTTTCACAAACAGGCTTCCGCATTATGTTTTATAACGTGGAAAACCTTTTTGACACCATCGATGATCCGCTGAAAAACGACGATGAGTTTCTCCCCGATGGCCCCATGAACTGGCAGCCCTGGAAATACTGGGAGAAGCTCAGAAACATAACGCGTGTAATTACTGCCATTGGCGGTATGTATTCCCCCGCCCTGGTGGGGCTTTGCGAAATTGAGAACGACAGCGTTGTGTATGATCTTGCCCGGCGGTCGCCACTTCGGGCGCAAGGGTATGAATATATCGTCACACACTCTCCCGATGAGCGTGGTATGGATGTGGCTTTGCTTTATCAGCGGCATCAATTCAACCTGCTGGATAAAAATGAATACGAGGTTGTTTTCAGCGATAAAGTTGTACGCCCCACACGAAATATACTGCACGCTGCCGGGAGAATCGTTTCTGGTGATACCCTTGATGTTTTTGTTTGTCATTGGCCCAGCCGGAGTGGTGGCCAGCGCGAATCCGAGCCTGCCCGGCTGGATGCGGCAACCCTTTTGCGAAGGAAGGTCGACAGCCTCTTTATGATCAGAAAAAGCACCCATATCGTAATTATGGGAGATTTCAATGACGGCCCGCATGACAAAAGCATCTTCCGGATGCTGAAAGCAAAGAGCCGACGTCATTACCGTTCCGACAAAGAATTGTACAACCTGTTTTTTCACCGGCTGAAAGAGAAAGACTTCGGCACCTATTTCTTTCGGGGAAGGTGGGAGGTGCTGGATCAGTTCATCGTGAGCGGAAATCTGTTGAGGGAGGACAACAGGATATATATCAAGGGAGGTGAAGCGCATATCTTCAAGCCTGACTTTCTGCTGCAGGAAGACAAAGCCTCCGGCATAAAACGTCCTTACCGAACCCATTACGGCCCGAGGTATGTCGGCGGTTTCAGCGACCATTTGCCGGTTTATCTTGATATTGTAATAAACTCTTGTCCGGATAGTGTACGTTAAGCAAAATGGGTAGAGTCGAACTCGGTTGAGGCATACCCTAGCGGAGAAATGAATAAGTAAAACCATATTATTCGTAAAATTCAAAACAGTCCCTCAATATTTTATGGTTTTATACGCTTCAAAACGAAAACTTTATCTTATCTTTGTGGGATTTTACATCCAAAATTTAAAAATAATAATTTATTTATGACGAATCCAATCATCAAGCGAATCGAGCTGTCAGACGGACGCACGATTACGCTCGAAACGGGAAAATTGGCGAAACAAGCTGATGGGGCCGTGGAGTTGCGTATGGGCAACACCATGCTGCTGGCCACTGTTTGTGCTGCCAAAGACGCTGCCCCCGGAGTAGATTTTATGCCGCTGCAAGTAGAATATAAAGAAAAATTCTCCGCTTTCGGAAGATTTCCGGGCGGATTTATGAAAAGAGAAGGAAGGCCCTCAGACTACGAAATTCTTACCAGCCGGTTGATCGACCGTGCCCTCCGCCCACTTTTCCCCGATGATTACCACGCTGAAGTTTTTGTAACCGTCATGCTTTTCTCGGCTGATGGTGAAGATATGCCGGACGCATTAGCCGGGTTGGCTGCTTCTGCCGCATTGGCCGTTTCAGATATTCCGTTCAACGGTCCGCTATCAGAAGTACGGGTTGCCCGTGTCGACGGACAGCTCTTTGTAAACCCTACTTTCAGTCAGTTGGAAAAAGCCGACATGGACATTATGGTGGGTGCCACCATCGACAACATTATGATGGTGGAAGGAGAAATGAGCGAGGTTTCTGAAGCCGAATTGCTCGAAGCCATTAAGTTCGCTCACGAAGAAATTAAAAAACAGTGTCAGGCTCAGCTTGAACTGATGGAACTTTGCGGAACGGTTAAGAAACGTGAATATTCACACGAAGAGAACGACGAAGAACTCCGCAAACAGGTGTGGAGCATCTGTTATCCCAAAGCGTATGTCGTTGCTTCTTCGCAGAACAGCGACAAGCATGCGCGCATGGATGCTTTCGAGACTATCCTCGAAGAATTCATGGAATCCGTTCCCGAAGAAGAACGGGAAACAAAAGCCCCGCTCGTTGCCAAGTATTACCACGACGTGGAAAAAGAAGCGATGCGCCGCTGCATCCTGGATGAGGGAAAACGTTTGGACGGAAGGAGCACGACCGATATACGCCCCATTTGGAGTGAGGTGGATTATGTTCAAGGACCACACGGATCAGCAGTGTTCACCCGCGGTGAAACGCAATCGCTCACAACGGTTACCCTGGGTACGAAATTAGATGAGAAAATTGTCGACGACGTGCTCAACCACAGCACAGAGCGGTTCTTGTTACACTATAATTTCCCTCCATTCTCAACGGGAGAAGCCCGTCCGCAACGCGGTACAGGACGTCGTGAGATCGGTCACGGGAACTTGGCACATCGCGCCCTGAAACGCATGATTCCGGAAGGATACCCGTACGTTATTCGTGTCGTTTCCGATATTCTGGAGTCCAACGGATCTTCGTCTATGGCAACGGTTTGCGCCGGTACGCTGGCCCTGATGGATGCCGGAGTGCAAATGAAAAAGCCGGTATCGGGTATCGCTATGGGACTGATTTCCGAAAACAAAGGACAGAACTATGCCGTCCTTTCCGATATCCTGGGCGATGAAGACCACCTGGGAGACATGGACTTTAAAGTGTGTGGCACTAAAGACGGTATTACGGCTACTCAGATGGATATCAAGGTAGACGGATTATCGTACGAGATCCTCGAGAAAGCCCTTGCCCAGGCTAAAGCCGGACGCGAGCACATCATGGGTAAAATGATGGAAACCCTTTCCGAACCTCGTGCCGACCTGAAGCCGCATGCACCCCGGATTGAAGTGATAGAAATCCCGAAAGACTTCATCGGTGCCGTTATCGGCCCGGGAGGAAAAATCATTCAGGGAATCCAGGAAGAAACTGGTGCCATCATCACCATTGAGGAGGTCGATAACAAAGGCCGTGTGGAAGTATCGGCTTCTAACAAGGACTCTATCGATGCCGCCATGCGCAAGATAAAAGGGATTGTAGCTGTGCCCGAAGTGGGTGAAGTGTACGAAGCGACCGTTCGTTCAGTGATGCCTTACGGTGCTTTCTGTGAATTCCTTCCCGGAAAAGACGGATTGCTGCACATCTCCGAGATCGATTGGAAACGATTGGAAAAAGTGGAAGATGCCGGAATAAAAGAAGGCGATAAGATTGCCGTAAAACTGATCGACATTGATCCCAAAACGGGTAAATTCAAACTTTCACGCAAGGTGTTGCTGCCCCGTCCTCCAAGGCCGGAACAACCCAGGACTGAAGAGTAAAAAAATAGACAACTCTGTTAAAGCGAGCCTTTCCGGTTCGCTTTTTTTAATGATATTTTTTACTTTTGTTGTCAGGTTGCACTCGTTTCATCTGCGGGTGTAACGCGAAACAGTTTCTTAGTTGATCACAATTAAATCAAAAGTCAATGGAATCAACAACACTAAAATGCGGAGACTGCCCCTTGAGGGCAAAGTATGACCGGAAGCCCAAGTCATTGGCCGGCCGTTTTTGGCGGTGGCACATCAATTTTTGTCCAGGTTGGAAAGCCTATTTCACCTCCCTGGCGCCGGAAGAGAAAGCGCAGTTGCGGGAGAAATATAGCTTTAAAAAGTATACCGATTGATTACCTTTTCCGCATCCCGGTAAATTCCCAAAAGAAGAGAAAAACATCGGTTTTGTTTAACTATTTTTTATACCTTTGCAACTAACTTCTTTTAGACGGGCAGATTATTAGGCATTAGACCGATAGACAAAGCTGGTATCTGAAAGCGAAGCGATCTAATGTCTAGAAGCGTAGTGGTCTGAAAGTCTGCAAAATAATATGAACAAACAATTACTTTTAGGTGCGGAAGCTATTGCACAAGCTGCATTGGATGCGGGAATCTCGGGAGTTTACGCTTATCCGGGAACGCCGTCCACCGAAATAACACAATTTATTCAACAATCGCCCCAGGCCCGGGAATCGGGTGTGCGTTCGAAATGGTCTGCTAACGAGAAAACAGCTTACGAGGCAGCGCTCGGCATGTCTTACGCCGGAAAGCGCGCTTTGGTTTGTATGAAGCACGTGGGGCTGAACGTAGCCGCAGATGCGTTTATGAATTCAGCCATTACCGGAGTCCACGGCGGATTGGTAGTGGTGGTGGCCGACGATCCGTCGATGCACTCATCACAAAACGAGCAGGATAGCCGTGTGTATGGGAAGTTTGCGATGATTCCTGTTCTGGAACCTTCCAACCAGCAGGAGACATACGATATTGTCCGTTACGCGTTCGATTTATCGGAAGAGGTGAAACTTCCCGTGCTTCTTCGGATTCCTACCCGATTGTCACATTCCCGTGCAGTGGTTTCCGGCGGAGAGGCAATGCCGCAAAATCAACTTGCGCCTACCCAGGAGAAGAACAGGTGGATCCTGCTCCCCGTTAATGCCAGGAAAGGTTATCACCGGTTACTTGAGAAGCAGGCTCAACTGATCAATTTCTCTGAATTTTCCAGGTTTAACCAGGTAATCTCCGGAACGGGTGATAAGGCCGTTATAGCTTTTGGGATTGCCTACAACTATGTGATGGAGGTTATCCGGACGTATGCCCTGGATATACCGGTGTTGAAACTGTCCCAATATCCGTTGCCAGAGAAGAAAATTAGCGAGTTTACGGAAAAATACGGTGAGGTTCTTGTTGCTGAAGAAGGCTACCCCGTCTACGAAGAATTGCTAAAAGGCTTTTTCGGGAACGAGAAATTCCGGGGACGGCTGGATGGCACGTTGCCGCGTACAGGAGAACTTTCCCCAAACATACTCTCAAAGGCGTTGGGTGTTCAAACGAATAGTGAACCGGCTGTTCCATCCATTGTCGCTCCGCGGCCGCCGATGTTGTGCCAGGGATGCAGCCATCGCGATCTTTTCGATGCGGTTGTTCAGGCCATGTCACTTTATCCGCAACGGCACGTCTTCGGGGACATCGGATGCTATACGTTAGGAGCTTTGTCGCCTTACAATGCCATCAGTACCTGTGTGGATATGGGCGCATCGATAACAATGGCCAAAGGGGCAGCCGATGCCGGGTTGTTTCCGGCAGTTGCCGTGATTGGCGACTCCACCTTCACGCACTCGGGAATTACGGGATTGCTAGATGCCGTGAACGATAAAAGTGCGGTTACTGTCATTATCTCCGACAACGGGACCACAGCCATGACGGGCGGACAGGACTCATCGGGAAGTGGGAAGTATTTTGCTATTTGTAAGGGGATCGGTGTGGAGGAGAACCATATCCGTGAAATTGTTCCGTTGAAAAAGAATTTCGAGGAAAATGTAAGGGTGATGAAAGAAGAATTCGAATACGAAGGTGTTTCGGTAATTATTTCCCAGCGCGAATGTGTACAGACGGCAGTGAAAAGCAGAAAAAAATGAATAAAAACATCATCATATCCGGCGTGGGAGGGCAAGGAATTTTAACCATGGCTTCCATTATTGATCTGGCAGCTATGAATTTGGGGCTAAATGTAAAACAGGCCGAGGTTCATGGAATGAGTCAACGGGGCGGAGCCGTGGAGTCGCATCTCCGCATTTCCTCGGGGGAGATTTTTTCCGACCTTATTCCCAAGGGGAAAGCCGACCTTATTCTTTCCATCGAGCCGATGGAGTCGTTGCGGTATCTTCCCTTCCTTTCTCCCGACGGCGTTATTGTGACGGCTACGGAACCGTATGTTAATATTGGCAATTATCCCGACGAAAAGGAACTGCTCGAAACCATTGCCAATTCAGCGAATCACGTTTTTGTAAATGCAGGCTTGCTGGCGAAAGAAGCCGGAAGTGCTAAATCGTACAACGTGGTTATGCTGGGAGCTGCCGCACCTTACCTGGAAATAGCAACAGAAGAATTGGAAAAAGCCATCGGGATGTTTTTCAACCGAAAAGGAAAAGAGATGGTGGACCTGAACATAAAAGCCTTCCGCCTTGGATGGGCAAACTCATTGAACGAACAAAAATGATTTGGAACCCCGAATTTGAATGTGCCGACAGGCAAAAGCTGCACGAACTGCAGAGCATACGCCTGAGGGAGATGGTGAGGCGTATCTATGAAAACGTACCCGCTTACCGTAAAAAATTACAGGAAAAAGGCATTGAGCCTGGCGATATAAAAAGCGTGGATCAGTTAAAGCACCTGCCTTTTACCACTAAAACCGATCTTCGCGATAACTATCCGTTCGGACTTTTCACATTGCCGCAAACCGATGTGGTGCGTATTCATGCATCAAGCGGAACAACAGGAAAGCCTACGGTTGTGGGATATACGCACCGGGATCTGGAGATTTGGACGGAAGTGGTTGCCCGAAGCCTTACTATGGCTGGGGTTGATAAAGACGATACTATTCAGGTTGCTTACGGTTACGGACCGTTTACTGGAGGTCTTGGACTGCATTACGGTGCCGAAAAAGTAGGGGCGACGGTTATTCCGATTTCTACCGGCAACACCAGGAAACAGCTTCAGTTCATGACCGATTTCCACGCTACCGTTATCGCCTGCACACCCTCTTATGCTGCTCATTTGGGTGAAAGTATCCTTAAAGAAGGCATATCTCCGGAAAAGGTAAAACTGCGCGTGGGGGTTTTCGGGGCGGAGCCGTGGACAAATGAAATGCGTGCTCAGATTGAAAATCTGCTGAATATAAAAGCCTACGATATATACGGGTTGAGCGAAATTATCGGTCCGGGAGTGTCCATGGAATGTGAATGTCAACAAGGGAACCACATTTTCGAAGACCATTTTATCCCCGAGATTATCGATCCGGAGACATTGGAAACACTTCCTTACGGTGAAGTAGGGGAGCTCGTTTTCACTACCGTAACGAAAGAAGCGATGCCACTCTTGCGCTACCGTACAAGAGATCTCACCCGGTTGTTTATTGATACGTGCGATTGTGGCCGTACGCTTGTGAGAATGGGAAAATGCCTCGGAAGGTCGGACGACATGCTTATTATCCGCGGAGTGAACGTCTTCCCGTCTCAAGTAGAATCGGTTCTCCTTGAGATGGAGGAAGCATCACCGCATTATCAGCTTATCATTGGCCGGGAAAACAACCTGGACACTATGGAGATACGGGTAGAAATCAACGAGCGGTTCTGGTCCGACAGTATTCGTGAACTTGAAGGTATCCGCCGGCGCATAGACCACAACATCAAAAGCCTGTTGGGGATCGGAGCTGCCATTAAGTTGGTGGAACCGCACAGCATAGAACGTTCGGAAGGAAAAGCCAGGAGGATTATCGATAACAGGCATATATGACTTTAAACTTTTAATCTATGATTATCAAACAATTATCTGTATTTTTGGAAGATCGTTCGGGACGGCTTACCGATCTCACTCAGATACTGGCAGAGCACGAGATCAATATCACTGCCCTGAGCCTGGCCGAGACAGCTGATTACGGCATCGTAAGAATGGTGGTGGGGAAGCCCGGCGCAGCAGAGGAGTTTCTTCGTGAAGCCGGCTTTTCGGTGCGCCTAACCGATGTGGTCTGCGTGAATATGCCCGACCGCCCCGGAGCATTGCATGAGGTGCTCAAGATATTGGCCGACAACGCAATTAATGTGGATTATATGTATGCATTTTCGAATAAGGATGTGGCTTTAGCTGTTATTCGGGCGGCGGATATCGATCAGGTAATCGAGGTATTGCAGAAAAACGAGATGCAACTGCTTCGCCAGAGCGATATTTATCAACTTTAATAAAAAAGACCAGACATCTGCTAGCTAAATTAATAATATTATGACAAGATTTGCACACGGTGTTTCCGCTTTACGTTCGTCAGAAATCAGGGACCTGATGAGCTTGGCCACTTCTCCCGACATCATCTCTTTTTCAGGCGGAATGCCGGGTAACGAACTTTTCCCGTTGGATAAGATAGATAATATTTATCAGTCGCTTACCGAAAAAGAAAAACAGGTTGCCATGCAATACGGGCCCACCAACGGGTTGCCGACGTTGCTGGAGTCCCTTTCGCAATACCTTGAAAAGAAAGGATTGCCGGTAGGGAAGAATCGTTTGATGATGACTACGGGATCACTTCAGGCGATCAACATCCTGGCAAAAGCCTTTGTGGATCCGGGTGATACTGTTCTGGTTGAAACACCTTCTTTTATTGGGGCATTATCTGCCTTTCGATCGTATGAAGCCAATCTTGTTTCTGTTCCTCTCCAGGGAGATGGTATCGATATAGAAGCGTTAAGAACGACGTTGAATACTGCTGGCCCGAAGCCGAAGTTCCTCTATTTTGCCCCTAATTTTCACAATCCTGCGGGTATTATTTATTCGGAAGAAGTGAAGCATCAGATGATTGAATTGTTGAAAGATCAGGACATCCCGCTTATTGAAGACGATGTTTACAGCGATTTGTACTTCTACGAAGAGGATGTGCCGAAAATGACAAACATAAAAACGATGGATCCCGAGGGTATTGATGTCTGCTTTACAGGTTCATTCTCTAAAATTCTCGGTCCCGGCTTGCGCCTGGGTTGGATGCTTGTTCCGGAACACATTTACAAAAAGTGTGAATTGATCAAACAATCTATGGATGCCTGCTCGCCCAGTTTTTCACAGGTGATAGCCGATAAATTCATCCGCAACGGTTATATTTATGAATATACTGAGAATGTGCGGCAGGAGTACAAAAAACGCGGGTTGGCCATGATTGAGGCCTTAGAGAAGTATTTGCCCGATTACGTTTCGTTTGAAAAGCCACGTGGCGGGTTTTATATCTGGCTTCACCTGCCCAAAGGAACGGACAGTTCGCTTATCTTGAAAAAAGCCATCGAAAAGGGAGTGGTCTTCGTTACCGGAAAGACATTCGATCCCGACGGGGTAAAAAATGATTGTATACGTATATCGTTTTGCAATACGGCCACAGATGTTATTCAGAAAGGAATTCCCGTCGTTGCGGAAGCGATCCGGGAGGTGTGCGGATAAATAAATCAATCAATTCCACCAATAGGTCATCTTCAGCACCAGCGCACGGTTACGCACTTCACGCGTGTTCGCAAAGTAATTGTCGGTATAGACAATAAATAAATCCGAAACGGGTTTATACCTCCACTGGAAACGGATGTTCAGGTTGGTGTTGTTCAACTGGTCATTGTATTGCACAAAAGTGGTCAGGTACACTTTGGGTGAGAATGTGATGTCCAGCTTTGGGCCTATCAGCCAGAAATGTTTGTGTTCGAAGGGTTCGGGTAAACGTATGTTAGTGTATGTGGCATTCATGGTGAAATTCACGAAAGGTTGATACCGGTATACCATTTTTGCATCAATCATATCGTACTGGCCGTTGAAAAATCCCCCTTTGGCATAGGTTACCGTTCCGTTCAACATTTTCCGGTTATTGGAGGTGAACGAAGTGTAAATATTGGTGTAACTGTAATCGCTCCCTGCCGGCAGGAATGTGTGGCTTGTGTGGGTCGGATCGAAATCCTGCATCAGTTTTATGTAGTAATTCTTCATGCCTGCCGCGATGGTGGACCGGTCTCTGAATTCCAGCTTATATCCGAGATCGAGTGCATGGTCCAACTTTTCGAACCCGGGGGTATAATAATCGTCATATTCCGCATAAGGCCCGTGAATAACCACTCGCTTATTCGGTACAAAGAAATAGCTTATTTCGGGACGGAAGGAGATAAAGTCCCGGCGTTGGACGTATCCGGTCTCTGCCAGATAATTGGCACCTACGGCGGTTTCCCGAAACTCTATCCTGACCTTGCCGTTGTTGTATACGGCCGATGCTCCCTGTGCGTACTGTTGGTCGGGATTTCCCGGCTGGAAAGACCGGTGATAGAATACTTTTCCTGTCCAGATATTGTCGCGCGAAGCCAGGTTGGCGTCCAATGCTGCAACACGGTTAAACAGCCTCTGTGATCCCTCGCCAAGAGTTTCTTTGTTTATCATCATAAAACCCAGGTTGGAGCGAGAGAGTATTTTCTTCTGAACAGACAACACCGAGAAATTCCTTACGGCAAAAGCATCTGTTTTTTCCGTGGCCATGTTCATAAATCCTATGCGCCAGTCCTGCCCGAGTTTGCCGCTTACCCGGGCACCGCCCAATACCGGTGCATCCAGTCCTATCCTTCGGGAGAAGAATGGTGTAGTGTTTGTTTCCCCGTAATTGGCAAACAGGTCGCTGTTCTCGAGAAAGAACTGCCGCTTTTCGGGGTAAAGCAGTTCAAAACGGTCGATATTCATCACCTGCTGGTCCACTTCCACCTGGGCAAAATCGGGATTGTAAGTCAGGTCTAGATTCATGGAGGTGCCTAGTCCGATCTTGGCGTCCAGTCCGAAGTCTTTTCGGTATCCGGCATTTTCGCCGGCGTCAAAATTTTGATGATACCCCCCGTAGAGGTACGGGATAAGAGAAAAATTTGTCTTCGGCCTGGGTAAAGGTTCATCGAATTTCAATACTCCTGTATAAGCCAGTGAGGCATGCGGAAACTGACGAGGCACAGGTGCCCAGACCGATTTCTCGTTCGATTTTAGATCGAGGCGCCCGAAGTTGGCATACCAGGTTTGGCTTTTAGACGGATAACGAATGGATTTGAACGGGATTTTCATCTCCGTAATCCATTTGTCGGGATAATCTTTCACCTTTAGTTCCACTTTACTGTCCCAGTTCAGGTTCATGACCGAACCGTCCGATACCAGTCCGTCCCATATAGCTCCCGACGCAGAATTTCCGAACGAAAACCCGTTGGTTTGATCGCGGAATGTGTCGAAAACAGTGAGAAGATTGTCGTTGTTGTTAAATGCAAAATCCCTGCGGAAAGATTCGGCAATTCGTTTACCGGGAATTGTATCGTAAAAAATGACGGCCATGTAGAGAGCTTTGTCGTCGTATATGAGCATCAACTCCGATTTTTGCTGCGCAAATCCGGTATCTACCGGCTGGACGAGACGAAAGTTCTCCACCCGATTTGCTGTCTGCCAATCGGTTTCGTCCAGCACGCCATCCAGCGTGATGGAACCTTTTATTTTCTTGACGGTGTAAACGAAGTTCTTATTGCGAATGTTTATGGAAATGGTATCGTTTGGAGTACCCTGTGAGAAGGTTTGAATTGCAAAAGCAACCATCAGAATAAAAGATAACCAGGATTTGATCATGTTTCTACTGTTTTTAATTCCACCAATAGGTCAGTTTCAATACCAGCGCACGGTTTCGGACTTCACGTGTATTGGCATAATAATTGTCGGTATAAACTAAAAATAAGTCCGATACAGGTTTGTAACGCCATTGGAAACGGATGTTCAGGTTGGTATTATTGAGTTGTTCGTTATACTGCATGAACGTGGTGAGAAACAATTTATCCGTGAAAGTGATGTCGAGCTTGGGGCCGACCAGCCAGAATTGATGATTTTCAAAGGGCTGCGGTAAGTGAAGGTGTGTGTATGTAACGTTCATCGAAAAATTCACGTAGGGTTGAAACCGGTACACCATTTTTGTGTCAATCATTTCGTAATTTCCATTGAAAAAACCGCCTTTGGAGTAAGTAGCCGTTCCGTTGAGTGGTTGGCGGTTGTTGGACGTGAATGTGGTGTAGAAGTCGGAGTAGTTATACTCACTCCCCACCGGTAAAAAAACGTTGCTTATGTGGGTTGGATCAAAGTTTTGCATCAACCTGATGTAATAATTACGTATGCCTGCCGCAATGGACGAACGATCACGGAACTCGACCTTATAACCCAAATCCAGTTCATGGTCAAGTTTGTTGAATTGATGAGTGGAATAATTCTTGAATTTGGAATAAGGCCCGTGTATGGTTACCGTTTTATTGGGAATAAAAAAATAGGCCAATTCCGGGCTTAACGAAATGTAATTCTTGCGGCGAACGAAGCCTGTTTCTGCAAGATAATTATCACCTACTGCCGCCTGGTCCAGGCTGATGAGGATATTACCCTTACTGTATTTTACGGATGCCCCTTGTGCGTATTGACCGTCGGGATTATTCGGTTGAAAAGACCGGTGATAAAATACTTTACCTGTCCATTCGTTGTTTTTGCTGGCCAGGTTGAAATCCAGCGCCGCAACACGGTTAAAGAGCAGAGTACCGTCGGGCTTGTTCAGGTACTCTTTGTTGACGAACATAAAGCTGATGTTGGAGCGGGCCAGAATTTTCTTTTGTAGCGACAATACGGTGAAGTTTCTGGCCAGGTGATCGGTAGTTTTCTCGGTGGTCATGTTGATAAACCCAAGACGGAAGGTATTGTTGATCTTGCCGCTTAACCGTGCTCCTCCCAACACCGGTGCATCCAGTCCGATGCGCCGTGAAAAAAACGGTGTAAGCCCCGTGTTTCCGTAGTTTGCAAATAAATCGCTGTTCTCGAGGAAAAACTGCCGCTTTTCGGGATAAAATAGTTCAAAACGGTCAATATTCATCACCTGCTGATCTACTTCCACTTGCGCAAAGTCAGGATTGTAGGTCAGGTCCAGGTTCATTGCCGTTGATATTCCGATTTTTGCATCCATCCCGAAATCTCTCCGGTAACCGGCTTGTCCACTTGCTTCATAATCCCGGTGATATCCGCCGTAGATATAGGGTATAAGCGAAAAGTTCATGGTGGGTTTGGGTAACGGTTCTTCAAAATGCAACACTCCCGTGTAGGCCAGGGAGGAATGAGGAAATTGCCGGGGAACGGGTGCCCAGGCCGACTTCTCATTGGCCTTGAGGTCCAATCGCCCGAAATTAGCATACCAGGTCTGGCTGTTTGCCGGATAACGGATCGACTTAAACGGAATTTTCATTTCCGTGATCCATTTATCGGAGTAATTCTTCAGCTTGAGCTCAACCTTGCTGTCCCATTCGCTGTTTTTGGTTTCACCCGACCTGATTCCGTCGGAGATAGCGCCTGAGGCCGAAAACTCAAAAGTATAGCCGTTGGTTTGATCGCGAAACGTATCGAATACGGAAAGGAAGTTGTCGTTGTTGTTAAATGCATAATCCCTGCGGAACGACTCAAAAATACGTTTGCCGGGGATGGTGTCGTGAAAGACCACCGCTACATAGATGGCTTTATCGTCGTAGACCAGCATCACCTCCGATTTTTGTTTAGGGAATCCGGTATCCACCGGCTGGACAAGGAAAAAGTTGTCTGCCTTGTTTGCCGACAGCCAATCCGGCTCATCCAGCACTCCGTCAAGTAGGATGCGGCCCTTCATCTTCTTGGCGGTATACACAAAGTCCTTGTTGCGGATAGTGATACCCTCCGGATCCGTTGGATTTTGTTGGGGAAACAGGAGAAAAGAACAAACTCCCCCCAGGAGAAATACAAAAAATCTCTTCATTCTTGAGAAAATGTATTTTTTGAATGTTATTTATCGAGCCCTGTTCCGTTTTGAAATACCCTTATGGATTCGAGCTCAGAGCCGGAATCGGTTCTTCATCAATGGTGAAATCGATAGGGAGCAGGCATTTCACATTCACTTTTTCGCCGTTGTTTTCACCCGGAATCCATTTGGACATCAGGCTGAGCACACGAATCGCTTCTTTGTCGAGCTGGGAATGCAACCCCTGAACTACTTCGATATTTGAAATAGAGCCGTCGGCGGCTACGATGAAAGAACAGAGTATTCGCCCTTCAACTCCCTGTTGACGGGCTTCCTTGGGATACCGAAGCTGGTGAGCGATAAATCCGGCCAGCTCTTTTTCACCGTACGGGTACTGCGGCATCTTGTCCACGATGGAAAAGACTTCGGAGTTGGCAATCTCCGGATTGGTTTTGCCCAGGGTGTTGGCGGAATTTGTTGTGTTGCGTGCTACAGCTTTTGCGTTTTTGTTCAGCCGGAAATACATGGGTACGTAGCTCTTGGAGCGGACAATCTGTTCCTTGTACTTGGCAGGACGCCAGGGCGGCATGGATTGCAAAATACGCAAGGCTTCCTTGTCGAGTGAAGAGTCCGCACGGTGAATCAGATCGAAATTGGTCAGTGTGCCGTCTTTCTCAACTATAAATGTATAAACGACCAATCCTTGCACATTTCGCTCAACGGCATCGGACGGGTAACGAAGAGTTCCGGATATGAACTTGTTCATTTCACCCGGTCCTCCGGTGTAAATGGGAGGGATGTCCGGATTTTCGATTATTTTTCCTTCGTAAACAGGGGGCGGCTGAAGCTGAGAATTTTCGGATGCAAAAGCAGAAATCGTTATCAGGTATAAAGCCGATAACGACAAAAGTAACGTTTTAGAATTCATTTATTTCTTATTGATGTTTAGACCTTTTTTGTTTGAAGAGCAAAGATAATAAAAAAACTTAACGTTTTTAAAGCAGCAGTTTGAGATTAACAAATAAATTCATAGATTTGTGGCGGTTTTTCATCATCGTGGTAATTCTGTTTTTTTAATTTTCCACGAAAAAAAAGCAGCCGGCTACGGAAGTGAAGCGCCTTTTGCCGGCTGCTGCTTTTTATGGATTCCCTGTCAACCGTAAACCGCAAAATTTTTTTATCTTTGTCCTCTTAAGATTTCACCTGATATGAACTTATCCACTTCACCATCCGTAATTAAAGCGCATGATATCAGTCGTTTTCAGTTTCGAGATACGCCTTTTGTAAAGCTGATGAACAAGCGCATTTACAACGTCCTATTTATCGCTTCACAATACGATATGTTTATCCTTGAAGATGACGGACGGGTGGATGAGCAGATTTTCAACGAATATACGTCGCTTAACCTCCGCTATCCGCCGCGCTTTACGCAAGTGAGTACAGCCGGGCAGGCTATGGAAGAGCTTCGGGCCAACCGTTATGAACTGATCATTTGCATGCCGAACATGGATAACCACGAGATCTTTGCCCAGGCGAAGGTTATCAAGCACAAGTTTCCTTATATCCCTATTGTGTTGCTTACCCCTTTTTCAAAATCGGTTACGCGCGTGCTCGAGAGAGAAGATGTCTCGGGAATGGACTATGTTTTCAGCTGGCTGGGAAATGCTGATTTGTTGCTGGCCATCATTAAACTGATAGAGGACAGTATGAACGTTGAAAGCGATGTGAAAACGGTTGGTGTGCAGACCATTATGCTGGTGGAGGATTCCGTCCGCTTTTATTCGTCGGCGTTGCCTCTGCTCTACAAATATGTGCTCAACGAGTCGAAAGAGTTCTCCAAGGAGGCACTCAACGATCACCTGCGTATGATGCGTATGCGTGGACGACCAAAAATCTTGCTGGCGAGGAATTATGAGGAGGCAGTCAGCCTTTACAAAAAGTACGGCGATAATATGTTGGGTGTTATCTCGGATATCAGCTTCAGCCGTGAGGGTAAAAAAGACAAGTTGGCGGGAAGAGTGTTGGGTGAATGGATCCGTAAGAAGAATAAATACATCCCGATCATTTACGCGTCATCGGAATCTGAAAACAGAGAATACGCTGCACTGGTGGATGCCAAATTCATCGATAAAAATTCAAAGACCTTTCCTCAGGATTTTCATAAAGCTGTAAAAGATAACCTGGGATTCGGTGATTTTATTATTATTGCTCCTAAATCCAAGGAGGAGATTTTCCGGATCAAAAACCTGAAGGAACTGCAGTTGAATATTCGTCAGATTCCCGATGATTCTTTGTATTATCACCTTTCGAGGAACCATTTCTCGCGGTTTTTCTATACACGTGCCATGTTCCCTGTGGCGGAAATGCTGAAGAAGATTGATGTGTCGGCTTATGCCAAGATGGACGATGCGCGCGAGCTTATCTATCAGGCAATCGTAGAGTACAGGCGGATGAAAAACACGGGTGTGGTTGCGGTATTCGAAAAGGACAGGTTCGATAAATACTCCAACTTTGCCCGTATCGGTGACGGTTCATTGGGGGGGAAAGGTCGCGGGCTGGCTTTCATCGGCCATATCGTGAAGACACATCTGGAACTGAACAGTTATGAGAATTTCCCGGTAACGACACCCAAGACAGTGGTATTGTGTACCGATATCTTCGATGAATTTATGGAAGCCAACAGGCTTTACGAGATTGCGCTTTCTCCCCGTCCCGATGAGGATATCCTCAAGCATTTCCTGGCGGCAAAACTCCCCAAGCGTCTGGTCAGCGATTTTCTGGTTTTTTTTGATGCCATCTCCACACCCATTGCCATTCGTTCTTCGAGTATGCTTGAAGATTCACAGTATCAGCCTTTTGCTGGCATATATTCAACGTATATGATTCCTTACGTAAACGATAAATACGAAATGGTCCGCCTGTTGAGTAATGCTGTCAAGGCGGTATACGCTTCGGTGTTTTATAAAGACAGTAAGGCTTATATGACGGCCACCCAGAACCTTATCGATCAGGAGAAGATGGCGATTGTGTTGCAGGAAGTAGTAGGTGGTGAGTATGGGAATTTGTTTTATCCGGCAGTTTCCGGAGTTGCCCGTTCCATTAACTATTATCCTATAGGCAACGAAAAGACGGAAGACGGTATTGTGAACATGGCCATGGGCTTGGGAAAATACATTATGGACGGATACCAGGGACTACGTTTTTCCCCGTTGCATCCTAAAAATATATTGCAGTTAAGTTCACTGGACACTGCTTTGAGAGATACACAAACGCAGTTTTATGCACTCGACCTGGAGTCGATGTCAAAGGATTTCACGATCGATGACAGTTTTAATCTGCAAAAAATACGCATACAGCAAGCAGGGACAAACAGCCCGTTACGGTATGTCTGTTCAACGTATGATCCTGATGATCAAATTATCCGTGACGGATTTTATGAAGGGGGAAGAAAAGTCGTTTCGTTCGCCAATATGTTGAAGCACGATACACTGCCCCTCGCAGAGACATTGGACAAAGTGTTGAAAGTAGGGCAGCAGGAGATGGGACGGCCGGTAGAAATAGAGTTTGCTGTGAATATAAAGAGTCAGCAGGAAGCCGAGTTTTTCGTATTGCAAATCCGTCCGATTGTAGACAATAAGGAAGTCGTAAACGAAGACCTGGAAAATATTGACAAATCCGAGACAGTGCTTTATTCACGAAATGCTCTGGGAAACGGGATATCTACCGATGTTTCCGATGTGGTTTATGTGAAAACGAAGCATTTTTCAGCAGCCAATAATCCTGCAATAGCCCGGGAGATTGAAAAAGTAAATATCCGTTTCAGCGAGGCGGACAAGAACTACGTGCTGGTAGGTCCCGGGCGGTGGGGATCGTCAGACCCGTGGCTGGGGATTCCGGTCAAATGGGCCCACATAAGCCAGGCACGCGTAATTGTGGAGTCGGGATTGGAGAATTACCGGATCGAGCCGAGTCAGGGTACTCATTTCTTTCAAAACCTCACCTCGTTTGGCGTGGGCTATTTCACGATTAACTCCTTTTCCCAGCAAGACGGTTTTTTTGACGAGGATTTTCTTGATTCGCAACCTGCTGTCTATGAGACGGATTTTATACGCCATGTCTGTTTCGACCAACCATTGCCTATAAAAATCAGTGGAAAGAAAAAAATAGGAGTAGTCCTGAAACCGTGATTCTTTACCTGAAGTAGAAGTGTAGGAAGATATGATTTAACAAAAAATAACACAGTTTTGTGTTCACTTTTTTACGTTTTTACATCTATATAACTGAACTTTATCGTGTTTTGCTCTTTTAGTGAACGAGGGCAAACATGGTTCGCAAAACATCATCAGTAGAAGATTTAGCTGAATGAGCAATATGCGAAACTTGAATTAATAATTTTAGTCGTATGAAAAAACTTTTATCGATTGCTGCGGCAGTGATTTTTTTATTTCCGCTGCAAGCACAAAACCAACAAACTATGAATTACGATCAGGCCTGGAAAAAGGTGGCCGAACTGGAACAGAAATCCCTTCCCAGATCAGCATCGGAACAGGTGAATCAGATCCTGCGAAAAGCCATTGCCGAAAAGAACAGCCCTCAAACCATCAAAGCCCTCATTCACCAGGGTAAATACAATTTGGCGTTGGATGCAGAAGAGGATACCTTGATTTTCCGCCACCTGACTGATATGTTGGGTAAGTCTACGGACCCGGTAGAAAGATCGGTGTTGCATTCCATGCTCGGCGAACTCTACCTGCAGTATTACCAAAAAGACCGTTGGATTATTAACGAACGTACAGCGATCAGTGGATTTGTTCCAACAGATATGAAAGAGTGGTCAAAGAACAATTTCTACGATAAAGTGGTGGAGCATCTCAACGCATCCATCGAGTCTTACAGCTCACTCGAAAAGGCAGAGGTTCAGTCCTATGGGCCCATTGTTACCTTTGGGAAAGATTCGCGTCATTTTTATCCCACGATGTATGACTTTTTAGCGCTTCGTGCTATTGAGCTTTTCAGTCAGGTAGGTGAAGATATGGACCTGAGCCGTTCGCTGGCGAAGAAAAAAATTGCGCTGTCGTCGTTGTTTGCCCCGGCCGGTGAGTTTGGGAAACTGAATTTTGATCCACAACCCGGAGAATATAACCTTTGGGCGTTGGAAACCTATAAAAAACTGCTTGTTTCCTTATCCAAAAGAAATTTAAACACTTCTGTAGTGCTTGCGGAACTCGATAAAACCGGCTATCTTGCCAAGCTGCGCAACGCCCACCAACAGTACGCTTTCTCTTCATTGCAATCGATGTTGAAGGAATGGGGAAATGACCCGGTGAGCTTGGAGATCGTGGACAAAATGGCGGATATTTATACGACACAAATCGAGGGATTTACACAACAGGACAGCCTTAAAAGAACGGAAAAAACAAAGGAATTGTATGATTTGTTGCACAAGACCATTCAAGCGTTTCCCAATAATGAACGTACCTCTATTCTGGAGAACAGATTGTTACAGCTTACGCAACCCTATTTTCTGGTAAAGGGAAACAATACTTTTGATGCGGAAGTAGAAAAAAAGCTTGTGGTGGAATACAAAAACCTCAGTAAGCTAAATGCGAAGCTCTACCGCCTCGATTCCCCCCTTTCTGCCGTTTACAGCAGCAACCGCGGTCGTCAGCAAACAGACGAGAAGAAAACGTTGATCCGTGAGATATGGATTCCTCTTTCCTCCAGGCAGCCGTATGAGCGGGCTCAAACCGAACTTGAACTGAACATAACTGAGTTCGGTTCCTACAAACTCGAATTTGAGTCTGATCCTGTAGCGGAAAAAGAAGGCAACAACAGTTTTTATTTTTCAGTTTCAGGCTTAGCTGTTTTCAGCCGTTTGTCGGCGAAAGATACCTATGAGTTTTTTGTGGTAGACCGGGTAAACGGTCAACCGGTAAAAAATGCCCGGATAAATATCTACAAGCTTCCCGGAAGCTGGTACAATTCAGCGCTTACCCTCGAAACGACTATTCCCGTAAACGGAGTCGGATTGGCAGTTTATAACAAAAACATCTCCAATAACGACGTTTTTTACCAGGCTGTTGCGGAAAACGACAATGGATCCCCGTTGCATTCATTTCCCTGGAGTTATTATCCGCAGGAAGATCGCCGGACACAAACCGCAGAAACGGTAAATTTATTTACCGACCGAAGTCTGTATCGTCCCGGCCAAACTGTGTTTTTCAAAGCGGTTGCCACCACAACAAAGGACGATAGCTCGCAGGTTACCGCCAACAAATCCCTTGAATTTGTTTTGCGCGATGCCAATGATCAGGAAGTCTCGCGCCAGGTTTTAAAAACCAATGAGTTCGGTTCCGTTTCGGGTGAGTTTGTGTTGCCGCAGGGATCATTGACCGGATATTTTAGGATTACCACCCACAACGGGAATGCCGGATTTAGGGTGGAAGAGTACAAACGTCCCGCGTTTGAGGTTACGTTCGACAAGATTGAGACAACCTATAAATTTGGCGAAGAAATTACGTTGACCGGAAAAGCCGAAAGCTATTCCGGTGTGAAGCTGCAAAACGCTCATGTGAGTTACCGCATTACCCGCCAACAATCCTGGTGGTGGCGGTGGGGCGGGACGCCGGAACATTTCACCGAAGGGAGTGTGAAAACGGATGAAAACGGAAAGTTTACCGTTGTTTTCATTCCACAGAAAGCCGACGGGAGTTCTTCGTCACGCTCCGTCTATACGTTTGATGTGGAAGCGACGGTTACCGATGTAAACGGTGAAACACAGGTTGGAACTTATTCCGTTACGGTGGGCGATATTTCGATGATGCTGAACATGGAGATGCCCGAGAAACTCGAAAAATCATCTGACGAAAAGATTGTTGTTTCCGCCAGAAATTTAGACGGGAACGACATAAAAGCATCGGGGACTTATCGGGTGTTCTCCTTACTTGAAAACGACTCTACCCATAGGCAGCTGTTGCAGGGCAATTTTGAGACCGGGGAACAAACGGAACTGAAATCGAAGCTCAAAGCGTTACCTTCGGGAAAATACCGCCTTCGGCTGCTATCGAAAGACGATCGTGGTAACGACATTACTGCTGGACACGATTTTATTTTGTTCGACTATTCCGATAAACGCCCTCCCGTAAAAACCAACGAGTGGTTTGTTGTGAAGAACAGGGTATTCGGGCCCGGCAAAGACGCGGAGATTGTTCTAGGGGCTACAGATGACCTGAACGTGTTGTATGAACTCTGGCGGGAGGGAGTGCTGCTGGAAAGGAAATGGGTGAAGATAAACAACGGGAACCGCTTGTTTTCCATTCCCTTTAAAGCGGGCTACAAAACCGGTGTCGTACTTATGCTGACATATGTGAAAGATGAGAAATTCTACCATCATTCCACAGAACTTATTTCTGAGAAAGAAAAAACCGGACTGGAGGTAAAACTGGACATTTTTCGTGATAAAATACGGCCTGGTGCCCAGGAAGAATGGCGGTTGACGATAAAAGATGCCAAGGGGAATCCCGCTACAGCAGAAGTATTGGCCTCGATGTACGATTTTTCGCTCGATCGAATTTATTCCACACCGAAATGGGTGTTGAGCCTGCCTCAGTTTTATATGTACAGGACGGCTGCTCCTTTGGAAAAAGACCGATCTTTCAATCCACAGCAGGTGAATGGATATTTTGCAGTACCTTTTAAGAACGTGGAATCGTTGTTTTTTGATCGGCTAAACTGGTACGGCTTTTCGTTGTATCGATACGGGAGGATGATGGTCAGAGGTGTATTACAAGAAAAAGTGGCAGGAGTTCAGGCAGATTATTATGCTGCGCCGATGGCAAAAGGAGAAACTCTTCAAATGGCAGCAGATGTGGCAGACAATGTTTTAGCCGAGGAAGCCACGCCGCCACCGGCGCCGACACCTCCTTATGAAGCCGAACCCCAAATCCGCCGTAATTTCAACGAAACGGCCTTCTTCTTCCCGCAACTGCGCACGAACGAGAAAGGCGAGACGCAACTTTCGTTCACCGTTCCCGAAAGCAATACCCGCTGGCGCTTCCGCGTGCTGGCGCACGACAAGGACCTGAACACGGGCGAAGCCGAAGCGTTTGCCGTTTCACAAAAAGAACTGATGGTTACGCCCAATATGCCGCGCTTCCTTCGTCACGGCGATGTTGTTTCTGTCTCGACAAAGATTTCCAATTTATCCGATACGGCAATTAGCGGAACAGCCCGTATCATCCTGTTCAACCCGCTCACCGATGAAACGATTCTGTCGGGCGCATCGCAGCAACAGCCGTTTTCCATTGCGCCAAACGCCTCTTCCGATGCTTCCTGGACGTTTGAAGTGCCAGGCAATATCGAAGTTATCGGAGTTAGGGTTGTTGCTGAAAGTGAATCGTTCAGCGATGGCGAACAGCATGCGCTGGCAGTATTGCCCAACCGGATGCTCGTTACCGAGAGTATGCGGATGGACGTGAACGGAACGCAAGCCAAAACATTTGAGATGGACAGGCTGGTGAACCAGACTTCCGCTACTTCTGAAAATTATCGGTTGACGTTGGAGCTTACGTCCAATCCTGCGTGGTATGCTGTCCAGGCTTTACCCGTGTTAAGTACTCCCGAAAGCGATAACGCTGTCTCCTGGTTTGCCTCCTATTATGCCAATACGCTCGGAATGCATATCTCAAAAACGTATCCGAAGGTTTCAGCCATGATCGAAGCGTGGAAAAAACAGGGCGGTGATTCAGAAACGTTGCTGTCGAACCTCGAAAAGAACCAGGAACTTAAAAACGTGCTGCTCGAAGAAACCCCCTGGGTATTGGAAGCGAAAAGCGAATCGGAACAGAAACAGAAACTTGCTACGCTGTTCGACTTAAACCGTAGCCAGCACCTTACGAACCAAGCCGTGAAGAAGCTTGGAGAGTTACAAACTACGGCAGGCGGTTGGAGTTGGTTTAAAGGGTTTTATCCGAACCGGAGCATTACACAATATATCCTTTACGGATTCAGTCAGTTGAAAGCATTGAAGGCGGTAGAGTTTAGCGATGATATCCAGGCTATGCAGGCAAAAGCCGTTTCGTATATCGATGGGGAAGCGCTTCACCGTTTTGAGCAACTGAAAAAACAGAACAAAGATTGGCAAAAATTAAAAACCATTCCCGTTTCCGACTTGGAATACCTGTATGTCCGATCGGCTTACAACCAATATCCGTTGGATTCCAAAACAAAAGAAATGGCCGATTTTTATACATCAATAGTAGAGAAAAACTGGACACAATTCGGGTTGTACGAACGTTCGCTTATCGTTGTCTTGATGCAGAAAGACGGAAAACAAAATGTTGTACGGGATATGCTGAGATCGTACCGCGAACACGCTGTCCTTTCCGAAGAGATGGGCATGTTCTGGGCAAATAACCGCGCACATGTTTTTATGTCGCAATCGGCCGTGTTGGTACATACGTTCATTATGGACGCTTTCCGTGTTGGCGGTGCAAAAGCCGATGAACTGGATCATATGAAACGTTGGTTGTTGAAACAGAAACAAACGCAAATGTGGGAATCCACGCATGCCACAATAGATGCTGTCTATGCCTTGTTAAGTGCGGGAACAGACTGGTTTTCTGCAGACAACAATACGACGGTGACGGTGGGCGGTAAGGTAATTGCTCCCCAACAACAGGCACAGGGTACGGGATATTTTAAAGAAACGTGGCATAAGTCGGAGATTACACCTCAAATGGGAAAAGTTAAAATTGAAAATTCGGGTAACGCTCCGGCCTGGGGTGCGCTCTACTGGCAATACTATGAAGATCTGGATAAAATAACGAAAACCGGAGGTTCGCTCAATGTGGAAAAAATGTTGTTTGTGGAGGAAACCGACGTTTCAGGTAGAAAACTCGTTCCGATTACAGAAAACCGGATGCTACGCGTGGGCGATAAAGTGATTGTTCGATTGACCCTCCGTACTGACCGCGATTTGGAATTTGTACACCTGAAAGATATGCGCGCCGCTTCTTTCGAGCCTCTGGAACAACTTTCGGGCATGAAATGGCAGGAAGGGGTCATCTATTTCCAGGCTTCGAAAGATGCATCCACTAATTTCTATTTCGATGTCTTGCCACGGGGAACATACGTTTTGGAATACGGTGCTTTCGTTACCCGGACGGGTGATTATTCCAATGGAATTACCACCGTTCAGTGCATGTATGCGCCGGAGTTCAGTTCGCACACTGCGGGAATGAAGGTAAATGTCCGGTAGGTGCAATAAATAACGTTAAACACAGAGCGTTTTTAAACGAAATGGTTATTTTTGTGTCGTAAAAGAATTGATGATCGAATTTAAACAAAGATAAAAATGAAAAAATTAAGCGTTATCCTTTTTTTCAGTATAGTGTTGAGCGGAGTTGCATTTTCGCAATCCGTCCCGAAAATGCAATTCAAGAAAAACGTTCACGACTTTGGAACCATTAAAGAGGAAATAGGGGCCGTTTCCACGCAGTTTGAGTTTACCAATACGGGAAAGAGCCCGTTGATTATACAGCGTGTTTCTGCATCGTGTGGGTGCACTACCCCCAGCTATACAAAAGAGCCTATATTGCCCGGGAAAAGTGGTAAGATTGATGCCAAGTATTCAACCACCGCGCGCCCGGGTACGTTTAACAAAACCATAACCGTGTATACGAATGTACCTGACACCGTATATGTGTTGTCGATAAAAGGAAATGTTACGCCCAGAAAAAGGTGAGTATTTTAAGTTATGCATCATCCCGAAAATGACCCTAAATACTTGGGTTTAAACGTCAACAAGGGTGTAGTTCAGCCACCAAGCATAAATCCCTATTTGCATCTTCGCAAAAAACAACAACGGAAAGAATATTCGGTGAAGGAGTTTGCAGAAGGGATTTTGGCGGGTAACATCACGGTGTTGAGCCAGGCAGTAACGTTGGTGGAAAGTTCCAAACCGGAACATCAGGCAATGGCTCAGGCCATTATCGAAAAGTGCCTGCCGTATTCCGGAAACGCTATCCGTGTAGGAATTACGGGGGT
>ENA-UOOE01000363-UOOE01000363.1-fermentation-metagenome-genome-assembly--contig:-NODE-363-length-45686-cov-5.001140_pt1 | contig 45686 bp, 39 predicted proteins | sample MGYA00245776_ERZ724021 | MGnify/ENA primary metagenome ERZ724021 (study PRJEB28704, sample SAMN03018321) | fermentation metagenome | biome: anthropogenic terrestrial biome; feature: soil; material... | reverse complement strand
TGCTGAAGATACTTGGCTGGTAACGGCCCGGTAAAATAGGTAGTGCCAACATAATTAGTATAAGGTAAGAGGAGTTTTGCCATTTTGGCAGGACTCCTCTTTTGTTTGCTGTTCGCCGGAATCTACTTCCAGCGGGCAGTATGAATTGCTTTGATTTGGAATTTGCTGTATGAGAGATCAGTTGTACAATCTTTTTCAACCAAGGAATTCCTGTACTGAAAAGCGGTGTCCGCCTGCCATTTTGCTTTATGGGGAAAATATATATTTTTTTCAGCGAAACAGAGAATGTTTCAAATGAATCATTGGGTTATTGCCTCACATCTTCGCAATTACCTCTCTTAATCCAAGCGGTTTTTCAATATTATAATTACAGAGCATATCGGTGACCTATAAAGTGGCAGTGTTGGTAATTTCCATTTGAAAGGTCTTTCATCGAATGTGCTCTGCTTTTTACTCTTTCCTCAAAGCCTTGTTCTCTGTGCCCTAATATCGTTATAGAGCCAAAAGAAAAATAAGAATAACTTGTTGACAATTACGAATTAAATGAATATAATAATTTGGAAGTAAAGCGACATTTTCTGGTTTAAATGGAAGAATACAGATAATTCCATAGAATTTAGTATGGAGGTGAGTCCAATGTTTTAGGAAATGTTGATGTTATTTTACTGAGATATGAATGTTTGGAAAAGTATTGGGGATGGCACTGTTGCAAAAAATTACTGATTGAATGGGTGAGTAAGATGAAAAAATTTCGTATTAAAAAATTATGTGTTCTTCTCATTACGGTAATTTTTCTCGGAACGTTAAATTTTAATGCTTTGGCTGTCAGTAAAACAGACAACGGAAGTGCTGCAAGTGACAACCGAATGACTCAAAGTGTTAAGTATATTTCAGAAAGTGATGCTCGTCTACTGGCCGAACAGTGCATAACAGAAGAAAAATCACTCGATGAACACTGCCCATGGAATAATACGACTACTTGTTATGAAACAGTGCAGCTCTATGATTATGGTAGCTATGTTAATTCCTACCTTTTCCGCTTGATGACAAACGGTGTGAAAAAGGGGTATATTCTTGTTAATGCAAACAGCAGGAATCCTTCTGTTGATGCTTTTGGCTATGATTGTGATGCCATGGTCGATAGTATGAGTTTATATTATTATGGCCATCGGATTACCAATGATGAGCATATCATTTATGACTCTGGGTTGACTTTTTTAAAACCGAACAATGCAAGTAGTGTCATCAACATGGCTACAAACTCTGTGGTGAATATTGACAAAAAAAATACTTATCAAAAATATGTTGACATTTTGAAAAATAACGTTAACTCAAAAACAGTTCAGAACCTTTCCAAATTGAAGGGAAGAATGCTTCAACCGTCAAGCAAAACGGCCATTATGTCAGAGTCCCAAACAATCTATTCTGACGTTGTGGTACCAAATCTGTATGCAAATGGAAGAGACGGAGTAGGATATCATGCATATACTACCCAAAATTTTGAAGGGAAAGGAAATTGTGCCTATACTGCTACTGTAAATTTTATTGAATATTGGAGTCAATTTAGCAATATCAACAGCAGTACGCAATATGACTTATGGCCAGCTTGGTATTCTGCTGCTGATGTTTTTCAAAAGCTTAGATATTGTATTAACGGTAGTATTGACACAGGTGTTTATGATCGGGATGCATTTAATGGCTTGATTGCGTATGGTAAACTAATGGGCCATCCCGTGGCGGGTGATGATATTAAAGAGGGCCTTTGGGCTACTTCTTGGTCATGGATAACCCAAAATATACATAATGGAAATCCTCTTATATTTTCAGTTAATTTAGATTCAAAGTATAAAGACCATGACATGCTGGCAGTTGGTTATCAAGAATGTGATAATGGAGATTATTTAAGGATTTGTGATGGCTGGAATTCAACCACATCTAATTTTTATAAATATTCCGGAATGATTACTGGAATGTGGTATGTGAGATGGTAAGCGGAATGGAGAATGTACGAAAAAACAAACACAGAAAAATTTTTTTGTGGATCATTGGAATTGTTGTTATTTTATTTTTTACCGCAGTGCTTCTTTATTTTCTCAATCCGTCCTCTTTTCCTCCGAGAGTCATTACGTTCAGTCAGGGTATTGGAAACCTGCAGCCTGAAAACGTTACTAAAATTGAAATTAGAAGTGGTAAGGGAAAGCTGAAATCCACGACCGACCAGAAAAAAATTAAAAATGTAATGAAAAGATTAAGCAATCAGACATTCCATCGGAATCCTGCCAGAGAAAGAATAGCAGGGTGGGAATATTCCATTGATTTTTACCCGAAGAACCAAAGTGGCTTTAACAGTTACACACTGGATATTGGCTTTTGCCGGTTTCGGCCAGGTTGGTTTGATTCTTCCCTTAGATGTCAGCAAGGCCTTATCAGTGGGAGGGGATATGAGCCGGAGCATTTTGACCAGGTAGAGTCTATCCTTTCGGATTTTTTCAGCCAGCTATCGTAAGAATCCGCAGGTTTTCAGTATTGTAAGCAGAGCATATCGGTGACCTACAAAATGGTAATGCTGGTAATTCCCATTTTAAAGGCTTTTCATCGAATATGCTCTGCTTTTTACTCTTTTCTCAAAATATTTTGTACCCAGACATTTATTATAGAACTAGTAAATGTTGGATGCAATATAACATTAACAGGAAATTTGAAGACAAAACAGGAGATATTGCAAGATATTTGGAGAATACTATCTAAAAACAAGGAGAATAGAAGATAAATTCTAAAAAATACGTAAATATCTCAATAATAAACTAAATCCTGTGCTTCCATTATCCGGCCTTTCGTTTATAATTAACATATAACTTGTTTTAGGGCTGAAGGGATGTTCCGCTGGGCTCTTAAATCAATCGAAAGGAGTGCACTGAGTGGGACCATTTATCCATATTACGTCTGAAATCGGCAAACTTCGTAAAGTATTGCTTCACCGCCCTGGCCGAGAACTGGAAAATCTTATTCCAGAAGAGTTGGGCCGGCTTTTATTTGATGATATTCCATACCTTAAAATTGCCCAGGAAGAACATGACAATTTTGCGAAAGTTCTTCAGGAAAATGGTGCACGCGTCTACTACCTGAATGACTTACTGGCTGAAGTCCTTGTGGATGAGAAACTTCGTGGCCAATTTCTTCAGGAGTTCCTGCGAGAAAGCCATATTACTTTTCCGCCGGTGTATGAAGCTGTTTATCATTACCTTTTGGACAAACCGGTCAAGGATATGCTGAAATGTATGGAAGCAGGTGTCCGTAAAGATGAAGTTCAAGTCCATGATAACAATCCGCTTAGTTGTCTGCTTCAGAATTCCGGCCTTTTTTACTTGGATCCGATGCCAAATCTTTATTTTACCCGTGATCCAGCCGCTGCCGTGTCAGATGGCCTGACCATCAATCGCATGAGGATGGAAGCTCGCAGAAGGGAATCCCTTTTTATAGAATACATCTACCGGTACCATCCTGCCTTTTCAAAATCAAAGGTACGCCTTTTTTATGACAGAACTTTTACGGATAACCTGGAAGGTGGGGACGAGCTGGTTTTGTCCCCCAAAGTATTTGCCGTTGGTTGCAGCCAGCGAACTTCCGCAGGTGCGATTGAAACCCTTGCAAAAAATTTGCTGCAACAGGAGATTTTTGAGCGCGTTCTTGTGTTCCGGATACCGGAATGCCGCGCATTTATGCATCTTGATACAATATTTACCATGGTGGACTATGATAAGTTTGTAGTCCATCCCAGTATGATGGGGCCCTTGAGTGTTTATGAGATAACGCTCGGTGCAAAGGGAGCACTGGAAGTGCGGTATATTCATGAGACACTGGATAAAGTCCTTCGTGCAGCACTGAAAGTTCATGGGGTAGACCTTATTCAATGCGGTGATGGGGACAAAATTGCTTCCAGAAGGGAACAATGGAACGATGGCTCCAATATGCTTGCCATTGCCCCGGGCAAAGTGATTTCCTATGAAAGAAATTATGTCAGCAACCGTGTAATGCAGAAGCATGGTATTGATGTGATAGCAATTCCGAGCTCTGAACTTTCCCGCGGCCGCGGTGGCCCTCGCTGTATGAGTATGCCACTGAGCCGCGATGATCTATAAGATGCTGGCAAATTGTGAGAATTTAACAAGCTTCAGCCGAATGAGCAGGCAAAAATGAAGGGAGAAAATAGGTACTATGTATAATCTTAGGAACAGAAGTTTTCTCACCCTGATGGATTTTACTCCAAGGGAGATTACTTTTCTTCTTGACTTGGCTTCTGAACTTAAAAAAGCGAAATATGCTGGTACGGAACGTCAAATGCTGAAGGGGAAAAATATCGTTCTGCTTTTTGAGAAAGACTCAACACGTACCCGCTGCGCTTTTGAAATCGGAGCAAAAGAGCAGGGAGCAAATGTAACTTATCTTGGCCCGACTGGAAGCCAGATGGGGAAAAAAGAGTCGATTGCTGATACGGCCCGCGTTCTAGGAAGAATGTTTGACGGGATTGAATACCGCGGCTTTGCCCAGAAAACAGTAGAGGATCTTGCAAAATATTCTGGTGTTCCAGTCTGGAATGGCCTGACGGATGCCGACCACCCGACCCAAGTCCTTGCAGACTTTATGACGGCAAAAGAGCACTTGAAAAAACCATATGAGCAGATGACTTTTACCTATGTCGGGGATGGGCGGAATAATGTAGCCAATGCCCTTATGATTGGTGCATCAAAGATGGGTATGGATTTCCGAATCGTAACGCCGGCGGCGCTGAACCCTGACACGGGACTCCTTGAAAAATGCCGTAAAATTGCCGGAGCTACAGGTGCAAAAATTATGATTACCGACAGTATTGACCAAGGCGTTAAAGATGCGGATGTCCTTTATACGGATGTGTGGCTTTCAATGGGGGAGCCCGAAGCTCAATGGGTAAAGCGTATTGAGCTTTTGCGGCCCTACCAGGTCAACATGGAAATGCTGAGGAAAACAGGAAATAAAAATGTGATTTTTGAGCACTGCCTTCCTTCTTTCCATAACACGGATACCAAAATCGGAATGCAGATTTTTGAGAAATTTGGACTGAAGGAAATGGAAGTTACGGATGAAGTCTTTGAAAGTGACCACTCCGTTGTCTTTGATGAAGCGGAAAACAGGCTTCATACCATCAAAGCCGTCATGATTGCAACATTGGGAGGATAACTCGGGCAGTCTTTAAAGCAGTGCTCCGCTTTTGCTGTAGCCGGGGAAGTGTAAGCCCGGACTTAAAAACCATTTAGAGAAGGTCGTATCGTGGCAAGAATTGTAGTTGCGCTCGGTGGAAATGCCTTGCAAGCCAACCCCAAGGACAAATCGGCTGAAGCCCAGATGGAGACAGTAGAGAAAATTGTTCCATTCCTAGTCGATTTGGTTGCTTCAGGCAACGAAGTCCTCTTTACCCATGGAAATGGGCCCCAAGTTGGCCAAATTGTCGGCGCTTTTGAGCTGGCTGCAAAGGCTGGCAGTCGGAATCCGGTTATGCCGTTCCCGGAATGTGGTGCTATGAGCCAGGGCTACATTGGCTTTCAGCTTCAGCAGGCAATCCGGAATGAATTGATGCACCGTGGCATGAATTTTCCTGTTGCTACGGTTATTACGCAGACGGTTGTGGACCGGAATGACCCGGCCTTTCAAAACCCGACGAAACCGGTTGGTTCTTTCTATACTCTGGAACAGGCAAGAGAACTGGAATGTACCATGGGCTATGTTATCAGGCAGGATTCAAACCGCGGATACAGGCGCGTAGTGCCATCCCCAAAGCCCAAAAAAATTGTGGAGGAACCGCTTATCAGGACACTCCTCAATGCAGGTTGTCTTGTTATTGCCTGTGGAGGCGGAGGGATTCCCGTAATTGAAAAGGAGAATGGGGAACTCGGAAGTGTTTCCGCTGTCATTGACAAAGATTTTGGTGCCAGTAAGCTGGCTGAAGCCTTGGACGCTGATGTGCTTTTAATTCTGACTGCTGTAGATTATGTTGCACTGAATTTTGGGAAACCAGACCAGAGGAATCTTTCCGGCATGACGGTTGCAGAATCGGAAAAATACATTTCTGAAGGCCAGTTTGCACCCGGTTCCATGCTGCCAAAAGTCCAGGCGGCAGTTGAATTTGTAAAACTGAAACCGGGTAAAAAAGCGATTATTTCTTCTCTTAGGGATGCCCTGGAAGCCATGAAAGGCAAAGCTGGCACGGTAATTACAGCCTGAGTTTTCAGCGGAATAAGCAGAAGGCCGGCCGTAGAAATTGTTCTGCGGCTGGCCTTCCCTTTTCCATTTTAAGCGGCTCTATTTTTTCCCTTGTCAGTTAAGAAACGAAGCAGATTTATTTCCGCACATTAACGCCGTCTGTCATAGCGGCGGGGTTTAAAACAGCGCGGAGCTTTTCTTCACTCAGAACATGTTGCTCCTCTGCAAGCTGGATGACCGGTTTCCCGCTCTGAAGAGATTCTTTAGCGAGCTTTGCAGAACGGACATAGCCGATGTATGGATTCAGGGCAGTGACAATGCCGACACTTGCGTTCAGGTGCTTTTTGCAGATTTCACGGTTGGCGGAAATACCGGTGACACAGTGGTCTACAAAAGTCTGAACGGCACCCTTCAGGACTTCAACGGATTCAATCAGCCGGTAGAAAAGGACTGGCTCAAAGGCATTCAGCTCAAGCTGGCCTGCCTCGGCGGCCATTGCGATTGTTGTATCATTTCCGATGACATCAAATGCAGCCTGTGAGACAACTTCGGGGATAACAGGGTTTACTTTGCCGGGCATAATGGAAGAACCGTTCTGCATGGCCGGGAGTGCGATTTCCATGATGCCTGTGCGGGGCCCGCTGGAAAGCAGGCGTAGATCATTGGCAATTTTGGAAAGGTCCACAGCACAGCATTTCAGCGCGCTGGAGACGACTGTAAAGCCATCAAGATTCTGCGTTGCATCAATCAGGTTGTCAGCGCGGCAGAAATCAATCCCAGTCATTTTCTGAAGATTTCCGGCGATATTTTCCACATATTTTGGGCCTGCATTCAGGGAAGTGCCGATTGCAGTCCCGCCAAGGTTAATGGAGCGGATTTCATCCTCAGAGTTCTCAATCCGTGTAATGTCTCTGCGGATAACGCTGGAGTAGGCGGAAAATTCCTGGCCAAGGCGGATTGGAACAGCGTCCTGGAGCTGGGTGCGGCCCATCTTAAGTACATCGTCAAACTCTGCGGCTTTGCTGTCCAGGGCGGCGGCAAGGCGCTTTAGCTCATTCAGAAGGCCTGGAAGAAGTTTGAGAACAGTCAGCTTTCCGGCAGTCGGGAAAACGTCATTGGTAGACTGGCAGCGGTTTACGTCGTCATTGGGGTGCACAACAGAGTAATCCCCTTTTTTTCCGCCGAGCAGCTCAATAGCACGGTTCGCAACAACTTCATTTGTGTTCATGTTTGCAGAAGTCCCTGCACCGCCCTGGATTGGATCGACGATAAACTGGTCGCGCAACTTGCCACTGATGATTTCATCACAAGCACGGATAATGGCTTCCGCCTTTTTGGCGTCGACATAGCCCGCATCCCGGTTGGTAATGGCTGCGGCCTTTTTAATCTGTACCATTGACTCAATGAACAGCGGGTCCATCATCCTTCCGGTAATGGAAAAATTATTTTTCGCACGGAGGGACTGTACACCATAATAGGCGTTTTCCGGAACATTCAGGCTGCCAATGTAGTCAGTTTCAATTCTTGTTTTCATAGCTTTAACTCCTCTGTTTTTCAATCATTTCGGATCCTTTAGAACATCGTAACACTGAAAGTGGGAAGCCGTAAAGCCTTTTTAAAGAATTGCGCATAAGATGTTAAATTCATTATGTCTGCCCGAAAAAAGAAAAGCTAAACGTGAAGATACTTTAAAAAATTAAATAAATATGGTACAATGTTTCGTGCAGAGTAGAGACGAAACTAAAAAAATAAAGAAAAAGGTGGAAAATAATTCTTAATTCACAGAAAGGAACTGAAAATAGCAAAATGGACCAAATTGATGCTGCCTTGATTGCGGCACTTCAGGAGAATGCGCGTGTTGCAGTTAAAGCGCTGACAAAAAAAGTTTTTCTTTCACCACCGGCTGTTTCAGCACGTATTGGGAAGCTTGAAAAAGGAGGGATCATCACTGGCTATCACGCCTGTGTTGATCCCTTTCGGGTTGGCTATCATATCAAAGCATTTATTAACCTGCAGATGTCTCCAAGGCAGAAGCCGGTTTTTTACCCGTTTATCCGTGCATGTCCCAATGTTGTAGAATGTGACTGTGTAACAGGGAGTTACTCCATGCTGATCAAAGTGATTTTTCACAGCACCATGGAACTTGATGAATTTATCGGAAAGCTCCAAAAGTTTGGCCCAACGGAAACGCAGATTGTTTTTTCAACGCCTGTAGAACCGCGCGGAGTAGATGTTTCCGATTCTATTGACACAGCGACAAAAAAAGCGGGAACCGTAAAATCGACAAAAACGGATTAATTTATACGTTCAAAACGGATGCGGCAACTTGCAAAATCCTGGAATGGCAGATGCAGGCGGACCCCCATGCCCATCAGTGCAGCACCGGTGCATGCAGAACCGGTCTCCAGATTGCGGTAGATGGCTGCCGATTCCAGATCTACAAGGTGAAGCCAGGATGTTTCCTGCACCATATCAAAGAGTTTCCGGCAGCAGGTGACGACAATATGGCGTTTGTCTTTGGAAATCTGCTGAAAAGCAACGGTATCTTTTGGTGCGGCAAGGCGGTACAGTTCACTGCCGAACAGAATCCCACGCTCTTTTTTATACTGGATAATCTGTTGGCGCACGGTTTCACGTTCATCCGGCGTCAGTTTGGTCGTGTCCAGCTCATAACCGAATCCGCCGCCCAGAACAGCAATGTTCCAGCGTGTTTCAAAGGTTGTAAGGCGGCCTAACTGGTGGTTTGGAGAAGCGGAAACATGGCAGCTCATCATAGAAGTTGGATAGGCAAGCGATGCGCCGCCCTGAATCGTCAGGCGCTGAACCGGATCGGTGTCATCACTGGTCCAGACCTGTGGAAAATAGTAGAGGGTGCCGGGGTCAAACCGACCGCCGCCGCCTGCACAGCCCTCGAACAGAATCTTTGGAAAGCGTGAAGTCAAGGTATCCATCATCCGGTACACGCTGAGCATATAGCGGTGAGCAAGAGCGCCGGCACTTGCTTTTGGATCGGTACTTGAACCGACTTCGGTCATAAAGCGGTTCATGTCCCACTTGACGTAGGAGATATTGGCACTGGAGAATAACTTAGTCATAGTGTCAATGATGTAATCGCATACCTCTGGCCGCGTAAGGTCGAGCATAAGCTGTGTACGGGACTGAGTCGCGGTACGGGCAGGCCTGCAAAGCACCCAGTCCGGATGGGCGTGGTAAAGATTGCTGTCTTCGGAAATCATTTCCGGCTCAACCCAGATACCAAATGCAAGGCCAAGGCTGTTGATTTCGCTGACGAGCTGTGGCAGTGTGCAGCCAAGCTTTTCTTCCCACGGCACCCAGTCTCCGAGGGAACTGTTGGCATTTGAGCGGTGTCCGAACCAGCCGTCGTCGAGGACGAAAAGTTCAATGCCGATATCTGCCGCAGATTTTGCAAGGCGTATCAGCTTTTCATGGTTAAAATCGAAGTAGAGGCCTTCCCAGGTATTTAGGAGAACAGGACGCGGCCTGTCACGCCAGTATCCGCGCGAGACACGCTTTGCATATAATTGATGATAAGCCTGAGACATTCCCCCTAGGCCGCGGTTGGAATAGACAAGAACGGCTTCCGGTGTGTCAAACGATTCGCCGGGTGCGAGCGGCCAACGAAAAGAGCGGTCGGAAAGACCAGCGTTGACACGCAGGTGGTCGTGGCAGTCGACTTCCGTTTCAATGCAGAAATTCCCGCTGTAGACCAGGCTGAATCCGTAAGCTTCCCCGGCAGTTTCCGTGCAGTCCTGTGAAACAACAGCAGCAAAGGGATTGTGCCGGTGGCCGGAAACACCGCGGAAACTTTCGATTCGCTCGCGGCAGTGTGTGACAGACTGGCGTTCCACATGGCATTCGCGGGCCCAGCTGCCGTTAAGGGAAATCATGTCCATGCGGTTTTCCGGCAGGTCTTCACTGGCACTCATCACGCGAAGCAGGGAAACGTTCTGAGTGCCTGCGTTGCGGATTACAGTACGGCGGATGACGGCATCAAAATGTTCCAGTACGGTGTAGTAGAGGTCTACTTCAAGCCCTTTCGCGTCAGCAAGCGCTAGGATAAGCGTCTGTGCTTCAGAATCATCTTCCGTATAGACGTGCGGGAGGCCTTTTGGCGACGGCTTTCCAGTGACAATCCGGTGGGAGCGGTACCGCAGGTCGGCAATATTGTCACCGTCATCCCAGAGGACACTGAGTGCTGAGGGACGGAGGTCTTCCTTCCCGGAAGCAGAATACTCAAGAGGGACGTGGTCGAGAAGCATTTCCGCGTAAGGCTCTGGAAACCACGGGGAATTTTCTTCTCCGCAGACGGACGCCATATCGGTATCGCTGAGTTTTGGACCATAGTACAGGTGGACAGCCAGGCCATCTGCAGCGATACCGAGAATATAGCTGCTGTGGGGTGTGTCCATCCGAAATGCGTGGGGATATAATTTGGATGATATGCTATGGATCGCCATAAAATGACTCCTCCTTGAAAAGCAGAGCCTGAATGGTCCGCTTTCAGATTCGCTATTTATTATATCAGGTTTTAAGGGAGCTGTCTTCTGGTTTTTATCAAACGGCACGGCGATTATCTTGCACTTTCCGTATGGCGGAAGTATAATAAAACCATACGGAACCGAGGCAGAAACGATTCCTGGGTTCGGAAGTGAGCGCTGTGAAATTCACTGATCTTGACAAGGACGGGTATAAAAACATAGCCGTTTTTACCCGGAATGATAACCAAAATGGCGGCCTTCCGGTTTATATCCGTAAGGAGCACCCCCATGATCTTTCACCGCTGCACTGTCATGAGATGCTGCAAATCAACTATGTTTCGTGGGGAAAGCTGATCCACCGCATTAACCGTTCCCAGTACAAACTGGTGAAAGGTGATATTTTTGTAATTCCGCCTTATGTACCGCACCAGCTTATTGCCGTTCCTGGTGCGGATTTTGAAATAGTTGAGCTTGAAGTGGCAACGGAATTCATACTGGGCAGCAATGCACGGCAGTTCAGTGACAAAGGGGGCAGTGCATCCTTTTTTGATTTTTATTATATTGAGCCATTCCTTGTTTCGGAATGCAACGTAAAGCCGCGCCTGAATCTTTCCGGGGAGCGGCAGCAGAAAGTGGAAGAGCTCCTTTTAGAAATCTACACGGAGTATACTCAAAGAAAAGATGGCTTCCTGCTTGCCATCAAGGCGGATATCTTAAAGCTGCTTGTCCTTGTCGGACGCTATTTTAGGGAAAGCGTTTCCCAGCAGTCTGATGTGAAAGAGGTCTACGACCGCCACCGTGATGCGATTCACAAGGCGATTGATTACATTGACCACCACTACACGGAACAAATCTCCATTGAGGAGATTTCTCGTGTGGCCCTTCTCTCTCAATCCTATTTCAGTTATTTGTTTAAGCTCATCACGAACCGCACATTCGTGGAGTATCTGAACTCGAAGCGGGTGGAACATGCAATGGACCTGCTGAAAAATACCAATAAGCTTGTTGCGGATATCTGCTATGACTCCGGGTTCCAGAATGTAAACCATTTTAACCGGACATTTAAAAATACGGTGGGCCTTTCACCAACAGAATACCGCAGGGCAAGCCGTTCCAAAAGTTAACTTTCCATAAAGCAATCCCCTTTCGCCGAAAATGGCGGAAGGGGATAAAATACTCTCAGAAACCAGATTACAGAACCTGAGCTGCAACCTTTTTAACAGCTGCAACAACATCTTGTGCATCCTGTTCAGTCCAAGTCGGGCCGACATTGATTACAGCATTGCGTGACAGAATATCAAGGGCATGCGGGCACATGTCTTCCGTATAGACAACAGGCTTGTCAAACTGGTTGAATGGGAAGCCGCTGTTGTCTGCTGTGCGCTGGCGGAAAATCTGCGGCTGCATGTAGATTGGAATGCCGCTGTATAGCTGGTAGGTCGAAATATTTTCAGCACAGAGCGCACGAACAAAAGCGACTGCTTTTGTCTGGCTTTCCAGAAGGAAAATGATTGCATTGCCTGCGTCGCCTGCTTCGTCGTTGATGCGGCGGAAACCGATTCCCGGGACGTTGCGGAGACCATCTTTAATGATTTTCTTGATATGGCGCATACGCGAAATAATCTCCGGAAGTTTATGAAGCTGAACAAGGGCAACTGCGCCGGAGAACTCGTTCATGCGGTAGTCTTCACCAACAAAAACATCTTCATTTTCATTGACATTTAGGAACCCTTCACGCTCACGGAACATGCCCTGGTCATGGTAACGGACGGCACGCTCATAAAGCTTTGGATCGTCAGTGACAACGGCACCGCCTTCGCCTGTTGTGATGATTTTGTTCATCTGGAGGCTGAAGGTGTTAATATGCCCGAATGTGCCGCTCAGCTTGCCATGGTAGGAAGAACCGCAGGACTGCGCTGCATCTTCAATAACCGTCAGGTGATGGCGGTTAGCAACCTCCATGATGCGGTCCATCTGGCACGGGTTGCCAAGAATCGGCACACATATGATTGCTTTGGTATATTTGTCAATATGGCGTTCAATGTCGTCTGGGTCCATGCTGAGACTTTCGTCAATATCAGCGAAGACAGGGACACCGCCGGCACATACGACTGCACCAGGTGTAGCAATAAATGTGCAGGCCGGGACAATAACTTTGTCGCCTGCGCCCACACCGGCGGCTTTCAGTGCGCACATCAGTGCCGCTGTGCCGGAAGTTACAGCAAGCGCATGTTTTACACCGAACATCTTTGCAAGATCTTTTTCAAACTGCTTCGTTTTTCCAAGGCAGTTTGGCCCATAGAAACGGAAAGGTGACTTTGCAGCGACAACTTCTGCAAGGCCGACGGTTTCCTCTGCATTGAACATGGTGGCGCCTGGATAAGAAGGAGGCAATGGATTTTTGCGGACTGGCGTTCCGCCGTTAATAGCAAGTTTTTCACTCATTTGAAACCCTCCCAAATCATTATATTAACTGGAAATTTCAACTCCATTGATTGTAACGCGCCCGGCATTCTTTTTCTTCCAGTATTGTCTGTTCCACTTGACGTTTTCTCTAAAAGGAGGCAGAAAAATGGCAGAGCTCAGGAAAATCGTATTAATTCCGGACTCTTTTAAAGGGACGATGACGTCCGCCGAAGTCTGTTCCATTTTGTCACGGCAGGTCAAGATTCGGATGCCTTTGGCTGAGGCCGTATCCATTCCGGTTGCGGACGGTGGTGAGGGTACGGTAGACGCATTTCTGGCTGCGATGGGAGGAGAGAAGGTATCGGTTACTGTATGCGGCCCTTATGGGAAGCCGGTCCCTGCTTTTTATGGCCTGACTGACGGCGAACATACGGCGGTTATCGAAACGGCTGCCTGTGCAGGCCTTCCACTTGTTGGGGAAAACCGTCATGCGGAAAAGGCAACGACTTATGGCGTCGGGCAAATGATTGCAGATGCAGCTCAGCGCGGCTGCAATAAAATCATTCTCGGTTTGGGAGGAAGTTCTACTAACGATGGCGGTGCGGGTGCAGCAGCGGCCCTTGGCATCCGTTTTCTTAACGCAGGGAAAGAATCATTTGTTCCGGTTGGAGAAACGCTGGGCAGCATTTCGTCGATAGATGTTTCCGGCCTGCTTCCTCAGCTAAAGAACATTGAGATAATAGCTATGTGCGACGTAAGCAATTCTCTCTGCGGGCCGCGTGGCGCAGCCGCAGTCTTTGGGCCGCAGAAAGGGGCGGATCCGAGGACTGTTGACCTTCTGGACCGGAACTTGGCACATTATGCAGATATTATTTGGCGTGATTTGGGGAAAAATGTTACTGATTTCCCGGGAGCAGGTGCGGCCGGTGGAATGGGCGCAGGAATGTCTGCATTCCTCGGGGCAGAAATAAGGCCGGGTATTGAAACAGTGCTGGATACCGTCCATTTTGAGGAGAAAGCGTCCGATGCTGACCTTATTGTTACCGGTGAGGGGAAGCTTGATTTGTCAAGCCTTGGGGGAAAGGTGATTTCCGGAGTTGCAAGACGTGCAAGGGAACTCAGGATTCCGTTGCTGGCAATCGTCGGAGATGCTGAAAGTCATATAGAATCCCTTTGTAAAATGGGCGTTACGGCTGTTTTTAGTATCAACCGGGTTGCAGCCGATTTTTCAGTTATGAAAACCCGCTGCCGAGATGATCTTGCAGAGACAATGGATAATATTCTGCGGTTAATTTTGGCGTTTCCTAGTTGAAAACCATAGAATAATAAATCCAACAGGTATTTAATTATAAAAAAATCCCCCGGGTAAAGAGCTCGCTCTTCCCGAGGGGATCAGTCGGGCAGGAAAAGACCTGCCCTTTTATTTTACCGGTTCAACCGGTGTTTCCATACCGTTACTGCGCATTTAATATCACGTGAAAAGTTAAATGCACCGGAAATAAACTGCCCTGTAGAGTGCATTTGCAGGAACAGCTTCCGAAGCATAATGGCATCACAGCAGAACTTACAGATAGAGCCGCCGCAGACCAAAGTCCTATTTTCTTCGGCAGTTTTTACCAGAGCCTCCGCGTCGGCATAATCGTGGGTAAATGGTTTGTCTACCCATGTTGAAATTCCAGCCTTTAAAAATGGTATAGCGTAACGGCGGTGTTGCCCGCCGCGCCGCGGGACGACCATGACGGTATCCACTTTGCCAATCATATCTTCCGGTTTTTCTGCAATCACGGGGATTTTCTTCTCTTTTGCTACCTGTTCCGTGCGCACCGAATCAGCGCCCCAGATTGTTGTAACACGGGCATTGAACAAATATTTTCCGTTTGTTGCGGGAAGATTGGCGAGACCTGCGAAAGTTTGGGAGTGTGTACTTTCCGAGCCAACAATTCCAACTTTCAGCATCAGTGAGTCTCCCCATTTTGAGAAGACGGGCCGGGGATTTTTTCGTTGATGCTTGCGTGAAGAATATTTTCCCAGACAGCACGGTATTCTGCTGATGATTTCCGCTTAAAGCTCTGCTTTACTTCAGAGGCCTTTGCGGCACCTTGCTCAAGCAGGTCGATGGCTGTCATTGCCATTAGTTTTGCTGGGATGATATAAGCGTACTCCGGATTGGAAATGGTAAATTCGCAGCTATGGGCTGCCCCGCTGAATCCGCTGACAGTTGGTTGGATTACCGGAATCACATAGCCTAGGTCACCCATGTCGGTTGATCCGGCAAATGGAAGGCCATGAAAAACGTGGTCTTCGCCAATCAGTTCTGCGGCATTTGCTGCCGCAAGGTCAGTGAGCGCATGGCTTTGCCGCAGCGGCAGATAGCCAGCCATATCGTTAATCTCCGACTGCGCACCGATTGCGTAAGATGCGCCGCGGATTGCACGGTTTACCTTGCGGTTGGCGCCTTGCATTGCCTCGACGGTGTTGGCACGGACATAGCTTTCCATCCGAACATCGGCAGGCACAATATTAACAAGGTCACCGCCTTTTGTAATGATTGGGTGGACACGGACGGAGTCGCAGTCACGGAATGTTTCACGCTGCGAATTGATTGCCATAATGGCAAGTGCTGCTGCGTTCAGAGCGTTAATGCCCTTTTCCGGAGCACCGCCTGCATGGGCTTCTTTGCCAATGAAGCGGATCGTCTTGCCAATAAACCCCATCGCATTTCCGCCTACCACAATACGCGGCACAGGGGAATCTGTCTCGCTGTGTGTCATCACAGCCATGTCAATGTCATCGAATGCCCCTTCACTGATTAGCTCCTGCTTGCCGCCAAGCCATGATATTTTTCCTTCGTGAATGAGTTCCTGGCGGTATGCGAGTTCTACATATTCTTCCGCAGGCGTTGCAAAGAAACACACATCACCGTCAAGCTGATTGATGATTCCTGTAGAGATAAGTGCCTGGGCACAGCCAAGCATGGCGGCAATCTGTGTATTATGCCCGCAGGCATGGGCAGCTCCCGTAGATGGTTCCGCAAAAGGATGCGATGGGCTGAGAACAGCATCCAGTTCACCAATCAGAGCTACAGATGCACTGTGGGAACGTCCGCGGGCCCAGCCCTTCACGCCGGTCAGTGCCGGACGCGTAATGGAAACAAGGCCGAGCTTACGGAATTCTCGTTCCACAAGTTCACCAGTACGCTTTTCTTTATATCCAAGTTCCGGATGGTGAAGAATATCTTCGCCAATGGAAAGAATCCTGTCGCGGTTTGCATCAATTGCAGCGCAGACCGCTTTTTTCAGTTCATTCAATTTATCTCTGCCTCCCAGCGGGAAGAATTTTCAGAGTTATTTCTTCCATTTTTCCAGGTTTTCATGGACAAATGCGTCGTCATTCAGGTTCGGATACATCCGGTATACACGGTCAATTTCTTCTTTCTGCCCGGGTGAAAGGACAATACTTGGGTCAAGGCACCAGTCACCCTTCATGAGGCCCTGTCGGCGGAGGACTTCATGGACACCAGGAATACATCCGGCAAACTGATGCGCAGCATCAAAGAATGCGCCGTTGCAGTCGGTAATCTGTGCAGCTGTTGTCAGCAGGTCGGCTGGAATTTCTTCTTTTTCGCGGCAGGCCTTAATTTTCTCATAAAGCGGGACCACGCTGTGAACCCAAAGCGACCAGTGGCCAAGCAGGCCGCCGGAAAAGCGGACTTTCACTTCATGACCATCAACCGGGAAGCTGAAAGTTGTCAGCAGGTCAGCAACAATGTTGTCGTCGTTGCCAGTATAGAGGGCAACTTTATCACGGCGTTTAGAAAAGACACAGCCGCGCACGAGGTCAATAGACTGATAGCGGTTAAATGGCGCACATTTTAGCGCGACTACATTTGGCGTATCAGCGACAGCTTTCCAGTAATCAAAGGATAGCCTTCTGCCGCCGCAAGCCATCTGGAGGTAAAATCCGATAACCGGTATAATGGCGGCAACATCCGCAGTGCGGGCAATCATTTCACGCTCAGTAAGGCTTTCAAGTCCACCGGGGCTGAGTAATGCCGCATCATAGCCGAGGCTTGCGGCCAGGCGAGCTTCTTTGACTGCTTGCTCGGAAGGGCCGCAGACACCGGCAATACGGACGATTGTTTTGCCGGTGTCACGTTCAAAGCGTTCAATTTCCTCTGCGGTAATGCGAAGGACGGGCTCGAAAAGGCCATATTCAGGTTTGCGGATTTCAAACTGTGTGGTATGGACAGCAGTAGCGATACCTCCAACGCCCGCCGCAAGATAGTAGCGGATTAACGTGCGCTGGCCGGCTTCATCAAACTTGCGCTGTTTATCCAGTACCAGCGGAATTGCCGGGATAACTGTGCCGGCATGCAAAATCTCAAGTGCTTTTTCGTGGCGTCCCATCAGTAATTTCCCTTTCTTTCTTCAAAGTGTGTCGGTTTGCCGAGCTCACGCCCTCCGTTGAGTATCCACTGTGCCTGCCAGTCAATCATCGTTTCGAGAGATACGCGCGGATAGCCGAAAATCCGGAACATCTTGCCGGCATTATTGAGAAGGGCAACAGTTCCTTCCTCATCGGTCAGGACAGGCTCGCGTCCGAAAATTTTACCGAATTTTTTTGCAGGTTCGCGGCCAGAGACCGTTTCCGGGCCTGTAACGTTCAGGCGAAAAACTTTTTTGTCAGCATACAGCAGGCAGCGGATTGCAATTTCGACAGCGTCGCCCTGCCAAATGCAATTAAAGCACGGCATAGCGACAGAAAGAGCTTCGCCCTTGTAAACGCGGCGTGCAATATCGGAAAGCACACCGTAACGCAGGTCGACCGCATAGTTCAGACGGAAAATAGAGACGCGCGTGCCATATTTCTGTGCCGCGTACTCAAACATGCGTTCACGCGCGAGAGATGACATTGCGTATTCCCCAATGGGCGCGGGAGCTGTTTCTTCGGTTGCACCTCCAAACCAAACGGGTGTCTGAGGGTAGACATTACCCGTCGAGAAAACTGTGATGCGGGAGTTGCGGAAACGCTCAGCAATGCGGGAAGGAAGCCAGGCATTGCTTGCCCAGGTAAGTGCTTCCTGCCCGGCGGTACCGAATTTACGGCCAATCATGTAAATGATGTTTTCACAGTCTGGCAGGGAATCTGCTGCATGTGCTTCCAGCATATCTGCGCTGATTGTCTCAATGCCGGCGTCGTTCAAAACTTTCTTTGCCTGAGGATTGCTAAAGCGGGATACGGCAATAATACGCTTTTTGATTCCCGCTGCTTTTACTGCATTTGCAGCAAGGATGCTGAGTGTCGGGCCCATTTTTCCGCCTGCGCCGATAATCATGAGATCGCCGTCAAGCCGCTTGATATCATTTATTAAAGCAGGAGAAGGCGTAGTCAGCAGGGTACTAAGCTTTTGCTCTGTCCATATTTCAGAGGTCATGTTAATTTCTCCTTATCTGAATATGCCCCGTCTGTTGCGGGGCAGGCGGGGACATATTCAAGGTTCATTTCCTGTAGTAATTTGCCACTTTGCGGATTGCGTGGATAACATCGTCGGCATCTTGATCGGTAAAGAACTCGTTGACTGGCATCTTGATTGCTGTCTTGAGAATTTCTTCCGCTGTGGGGCAAAGTCCCGGCCTATAGGAAATGTCGTGCTTTGCATATTTGGGGCACCCGAACGGGCAACGCGTGCCATCATAGGCATTGTGGTTTGCAAACATGTCATAGCCATATACACAAGTGGGAATGTAGCCTCTTCCACACTGGATTCCTTCTGCGGCAAGTGCATCTGTAAATTGGTCGCGGCTTACACCTGCCTTCTTTTCATCAACACGGAACATATAGAACCAGTAAGAGCTGCGGCATCCGTCAATGACTTTTGGAATTTCAATACCGGGCAGGTCGCGGATGCCTGCACTGATGCGTTCCCCATAGGCATTGCGGCGGTCGCAAATCCATTTCAGCTTGTCAAGCTGTGCAATGCCAACAGCACCTGTCAGCTCATTCATACGGTAGTTCGGAGCAAGGAATGTAACATCACGGACTGGACCGGCGGATGGCAGACGGTTGTAGTTCTTGTCGGCAAACCGGAAGGAGCGGCGATACAATTCTTCGTTATTTGTGATAAGCATACCGCCGTCTCCTGCGGATATTGTCTTGAAGTCATTGACGCTGAAGCATCCGATATCACCGATTGTACCGCAAAGCTTCCCTTTATAATAAGTAAGATAACTCTGGGCACAGTCTTCAATAACTTTCAGGTGATGGCGGTGTGCAACTTCCATGATGCCGTCCATATCCGCAGCATTGCCTGCAAGGTGAACGACAAGAATGACTTTCGTGCGGTCGGTTATCTTGGACTCGACCGAAGCGGGGTCAAGGTTATAAGTATTTGGATCCAAATCGGCAAAGACCGGAATGGCGTTCTGGAAGAGAATGCCAATTACCGTACCCATATCGGTGATTGGGGAAGTAATAACTTCATCACCGGGGCCTACACCTAAGGCACCAAGCGCAACGTGGATTGCTGCGGTGCCGGAGGAAGTAGCCACACAGTACTTTGAACCGTACATATCTGCAAAATTTTTCGTGAAGGTTTTTACCTTATTTCCATACCAGTAAAAAAGTGTGTTTTGATCCAGAGCTTCTTTCAGCTCTTTCAGCTCTTCCTTGCCAAAGCGCTTTCCAGTCCCATAGTCAGTTGTTTTGGTTTTGGGGCCTCCAAGCAGTGCAAGCTTTTCCTGCTGCATGAAAAAAATCACGTTCCTTTCAAAATTTGTAATTAAAGAAATCAATTGCATTGCCGCGAAGAATGCGGTTCTTGCTTTCTTCGGGGATTTTTGCCATAGTAACTTCATAAAGTGTGCTGCGAAGGACATTCAGCGGATATTGGGAACCATAGATAATCTTTTTATCGCCAAGCTCTGCAGTCAATTCCTCGACACAGGCAACAGGGTCCTTAAAACACGATGTATCAATGTAGACATTTGGCATCTCACGGATTTCCTTCCCGATATAGGGAATTGAACCGACACGCAGACTCATCAGCAGAATGGGAATATCCGTAACAGTATGAAGAAATGTCATCAACTCATCAGGAATATTAATTTGGCTCTGTAGGAGGAGATAATCAAAGCGCTCGTCTTCCACATGAGTTGTCAGGAAAAGCGGGAGACGGTACTTTTTAAGCAGATCACACAGCCCAAGAAAACGTTTGTCGTTCAGTGGGTAATGGTGGTAGGTCGGGAATACACGGACACCTTTAATATCAAATTCTTTGACGCCGCGTTCAATATCGCTTTCATAAGCAGGCAGCATTGGATTAACCGTTAGAATATGCTGATAAGGTGTCCCTTTTAGGACCTCATGAAGGTCTTCTTCACCCTCAAATGGATCCTGATAAAAAATACTGTTCATGCAGGAAACATAACCGTAAGCAATGCCGTTCTCCTTATGAATCTGCTGAAGGTCCGAAAATTTATTCTTATAAAGTTTACGGAACGGCCATGAACCCCACATGCAGTTGATATCAATACCGTTGTTTATCAACACCGCTCAGCTCCTTTCCAACAGACACTTGGCATTGCCGCTGAAAACAGCTTTCCGCTCTTCCTGGGTAAGGTCTGCTTCCATAATCTGGCCATAGACAAGCAGATAACTGATGAGCGGCATGTCTGTTCCAAAAATAATGCGCTTGACACCAATCATTTTTTTCAGATAGTCGATGTCATCGCGGTGATAAATGGAACCCGAAGTATCAACCCTGACATTTTTATAAGGTACGATTGGCTTAATCTCACGCAGGCAGGAAGCCCCGTAATGTGCCATCAGAATTTTTAATTCTGGATAACGGCGTGCAAGATTGGCAACATTTGTGCCGAGGGATTCATATTTCAGCTGCCCGACAACCTTGTAAAAGGTATGGATTAAAATGGGTACCTGATGCTCTGCACAGTACTCGGCAAGGGGAAAAACAAGGGGATCATCGCAGAATGTTGCAATCCAAAGTTTCATGCCGGACATGCCACAATCTTCAATGCCATGCCGCAGAACAGAGAGTGCATTTTTGTTTGCCGGATTGACATAGCACCATCCTCTAATGGTAGAGGGTTCTTCACGCATGAACTGCCAGGTCGCATTATTAAGCCGTGTGATATCTTCTTCCGTTGGACGCTCCACTCCATCCTTTAGGCTGGAGATAAAGATCTTGGAAACATTGTAGTTTTCGCAGATGGTCATGATTTGTTTTTTGTTTTTATCATACTGGCCATCCCAAAGATGCGCGTGCATATCGTAAATCATAATTTTTACTCCTTTCTATAAAGACTTAAAAATGTGCCTGCATCTTCCTGTATCATCATAATACTTTTATCAAACTATCAAAATATCAATTAGGAACAATAATGATAAATTGGATAAAATGTATAGAAAATCATAAGAAAAGAGGAAAGGAGAAAACCCAACTCAATGGATTTTCTCCCTCTCATAAAGACCCTTCTAACTGCTAAGCTTTATTTGCCGGCTTTCTCATAACGATCAAGAGCGGTTTGCATGGTCTTGGTAAGATTGTCGACTTTGAGCTGCTTGCACTTTGAAATAAATTGATCGTAATTGCTGAGGTTTTCCTGCCCGTTGATGAACTTGCCTTCCATCATGTTAAGGTAAGTATCAAGATCAGTTTGGGCCGTTGTAATGCTATCGTTTTCTTCATTGGTGAAACGCACATATTTAAGTGGATAAGACTCCCTGTAATACGGTGCGTAGTTCGTCTTGTTTTGGGAGATCTTTGTTTCCATTAACCCGCCAGCCTGCATAGGACTGTTGTCAATGTAAGCAGGCCATCCGTAGGTGATCATGATCTGTTTATTCAGTTCTACATAGCTCTTAACTGGGTCAATGAATACATATTTTGTCTTGGTAGAGTCAGTATACTTCCAGTTTTCATTCTCATAGCCGAGCAGAGAAGTCTTGCCGCAGAAGTTTTGTACCTCTTCGCCCTCTTTGCGGTAGAACAGGTCAAACCAGCTGAGAACGGCTTCCGGATGCTTGCAGCTCTTTGTAAGAACAGCTGCCGTTGTGGCCATCCAGTTTGGCTGTTGCGCAACTTGTTTGGAGTTTGTTGGGCTTGTAAGGGCCGGAAGCTCAACCAGCGGATCTTTTTCCATCTTAGTTCCGGCAAGGCCCGTCGGAGTAAAGCCCGCAAAGAGACCAACAGCACCGGATTTTACTTTTGCGGCGAACTGATCGGATTTAATTGTCAGGAATTCATTATCAAGGAGTTTCTCGGAATACAACTTATGCAGGAATTCAAGATATTCTTTGAAGCCTTTCTGTAACGGCATCCAGACGACTTTACCAGTGGCATCGATATCCCATTCATCGGAAACACTGCCGCCGGTATAGCCCTGAAAAGCAGGTTGAATAATCTGACGCAGCGTGCCGGTTCCCTGGCTATCCATCGGGATATCGTCAACCTTGCCATTGCCGTCGATGTCGATCTTGGAGAAAGCCTTCAGCATGGTGTACAGTTCATCTGTTGTCTTTGGAATGGATGTAATGCCGGCTTTGTCTAAAGTCTTTTTGTCCATGAAAGACAGGGACGGAATATTGCCAGAGGAAATCGTATAGTCTGGCAGTCCATAAATCTTGCCCGTCAGAGAAGTGTTGGCATACTTAATGTCCTTAACTTCCGAACGACGTTTGCTAAAGTAAGGCATGTAAGTCGGGATCAAGTTTGTCAGATCGAGGATCTTTCCGGTTGGACCATAAGTCTCTTCAAATGTTGCGGTCAAATCGGTACCGCCGGTAATTACTTCTGGCAGGTCATCACTGGCCATACGAATATTGACCTGATCAGAAAACTTGCTAGAGTCCACATACTCGAAGTTCCAATGAATGTTGGTCATCTTTTCAAGGCGTTGGAATGCAAGCAATGAATTCCAATCTTTTGCCTCGGTGCTGTTAAGCGGCACAATAGCATTCACTGTGATCTTCTCTTTGGTGATCGGGTATTTGCCGACCGGATTCATGTAATCCGGAATCTTCGTTGCTTGTGAAGAGGTAGAAGCAGCTGACGAGGTGGATGGTTTGCTTGGTCCGCAGCCGGCAAATGCACTTGCGAGCACAACCGCGCTGAGGATGAGAGCACCTGCTCTCTTAAATTTCATAACAAGTCCCCCTTTTCAAATTTTATCTTAAAAGCCTATTCGGCAAATTTAAGATCCATCTAAGTGGAAAGCAAAAACATTAACCTTTGATGGAACCAATCATAATGCCCTTGACAAAGTATTTCTGTATCAGTGGGTAGAGGCACATGACTGGCAGTGAAGAAACAACAATGGAAGCGTAGCGAACCAACTGTTTGGTGCGCTCAATTTTCGCGGCCGTTGCGGGATCAACACTCTGGTTTTGAATTAACTGTGCCATCATATCGCTTTGAATTAAAATCTCCTGCAATACCAGTTGCAGAGGTCTTAAATCCGGTTTGTTCAAGTACAACATTGCGGTAAAGTAGTTGTTCCAATGGCTGATGGCAAAGAATAAAGTCATAACGGCAACAATCGGCTTGGAAAGAGGAAGAATGACTTTTACAAACAACTGCGTGTTACTACAGCCGTCGATCTGTGCGGCATCAGTCAGCTCACTTGGAATGCTGCTCTGAAAAAATGTGCGGCACAGGATGATATCGTACATTCCGGTAGCGCCAATAATAATCATAACCAGCGGGTTATTGATAAGATGCATTCTTTGGACAACCAAGTAACCTGGGATCATGCCACCGCTGAAAAACATCGTAATCGTGAAAATAACAGTAAAAATATTACGACCGACAAAATCATGACGCGAAAGTGCATATGCGGCAGGCAAGGTAACGACCAAATCAAGAAGAGTGCCGAAAACGGTATAAATAATAGTATTGCGGTAGCCAATGAGAATATCATTATTTTGGAAAACGGCCTGATAGCCATCCCAGGTAAAATCCTTTGGTAAAAACATAACCTGACCGTTTTGCACAAGGTCAGGGTTGCTAACGGCGGCAATCAACACAAACCACATCGGATAGGCACACAGTAATGTAATAATTATTAGCAGAAAGATGTCAACGGCTTTGAAAACCTTGTCACCCTTCGTATCATACATGCTTATTCCCATTTTTATATATCCCCCTTACCAGAGCGCAATATCGCTTACAGTTTTTGAAATCTTATTGACAATTATAAGTAAGATCAGGTTAATAACATTGTTGAAAAGCCCTACTGCGGTGGACAAACTGTACTGGGTATGGAGGATACCTGTTTTATAAACATAGGTATTGATGACTTCCGAAACCTCTAGGTTGGTGGTAGTCTGCATCAAAAGAACCTTTGTATAGCTGACACTCATAATGCTTCCGGCACCGAGAATCAGCAGCATTACGAAAGTCGGAATAACGGCAGGCATGGTTACGTGGATAATACGCTGAAAACGGTTGGCCCCGTCAATGACGGCCGCCTCATACAACTCAGGGTTGACGTTTGAAAGGGCAGCGAAGTAAATAATAGCACCATAACCTGTTCCGACCCACTCACCGGACCAAACATACAAATGTGGAAAAGCCACATCACTTGACAGAAACTGCGTTGCAGTGCCGCCGCATGCCGTAACCATATGATTGACAACACCTTTGTCTGCAAACATCAGATCGATCAGACCAACGAGCACAACTTCCGAAATAAAATAAGGAAGATATGTAATTGTCTGAACAGTCTTCTTAAACACCATATTCTGTACTTCGTTAACCATAAGAGCAAGAAGTAGCGGTAGAATATTGCTGACAACAAAGCCGTAAAGAGACAAAACTAATGTGTTCTTAACAGTTGTGGTGAACCATGCCGAATCAAAAAACATTTTAAAGTAATGGTACCACGGATGGACCCAAGGACTTTGCAGAATACCGGTACCGATATTGTAACGCTTAAAAGCAATAATTACGCCATACATTGGCCAGTAGCAGAAAAGCGCAAAATAAAGCGTTGCTGGAAGGATAAACAAGTAAAGTTCCCAGTTGCGCTTCATCAATTTTCGCCTACTGGATTGATGTCTGACGGCAATGGCTGCTCCCACCGGAGCTTCCGATTTCTTTTTTCTCAACATATCATAATCGTCCCTTACCTAAAAATATTGATGGATAACCCCGCTACCATGCGGCAAACGGAAATCTCCGGCTCTGTCTTGCAAGCAGTTACCAAGGTGAATTGAATTAAGCTAATATGTATTATAAATCCATTTGCAGGAACTTTAAATTGTCACTTTTACATGTTCATTATCAAATTTAAATAAAAACTTACATTGAAATTAGAATTATGGATAAAGCACTTGAACTCATTCAGCGTATTGACAGCACTAGACAGCACTATAAATTTTCTGATGGCTAAAGTTGCTTGATAAAGCCCTAATAATTCCAAAATAATGAGAAAAATAAAGCCGAGAGGACTTTTAATTTTGATAGCAATATTAAATACTGATAGTAAATTCTAAAATTGTTTTGCTAAAATTGCTGAAATTACAGAACGCAGTTCTAATAAAATCCTCTTAATGACACAACATTCAAATTAAGCTTCCATATATTTAAAAACGATAAGAGGTAAAAGCAGAAAAATAGATTTAAGATTTTTTCCGGGGGAAGTAAGTAAAGTATTTACTGATATTCAAATAAGCATATTCGCTATGGTATTGAGTATGTAATTTAAATAGCTTAAAATTTAACTATTTTGCGGAATCATACGTCATTACCACATAAAAATCTGGTTAAATTATATGCATATTGCCGGACCTAATATGAGCGCGATTGACAAATACCAATTATAATGCATGATTTGAGGTTACTTTTTCGCTGTTGTAAAAACAGGTCAAACATACAAATTGGAAATCCAGACATTTATGTAAAACTAAAAAATATTTTAATCGTAGCGAGAAGTTTCATTCCGGTAATTGTGATAATTAAAGCGTTTTGATTTATTTTAATTTATGAAGCTGCTGATGTTAATCCTTTTCACTTTAGGGTTGAAGGAACTTTAAAAAACGAATATAATGTAAATACAATAATATTGTACATATGAACAAAATTGAAGTCGATTTTAAAGAAAGTAGTGTGGCAAATTGAAAACAAAGGAAAAAGGCAGCCTGTATCATGCACTTTTTCATTCTTACCTTTTGCTGTTTGCTATAGCAATTTCCAGTATTTTTGTGCTTTATGCCAGAATCAACGATTCCATCTTGAAACAGACCGAGAAATCTAAGACTGCACTTGTAACACAACTCCGTGACAGTGTTGACGAGCGGATTCAATATGCCGACAGTTTGCGTGATGAACTGATAGCGGATGATAAATTAATGCGAATTGCAACAGCAAACAACGATTACACACGGCAAGCGCTATCTTCTGACATTCAAAGTTCTTATAAGCCGGATTATTTAATTAATTGCTGCGTCTATTTTTCAGGCCTTGATGAAGTTATTGCCGGTGGGGTGTCGATGCGTGCGCCTAAGTATTTTGAATATATGTATAAGCCCCTTGATATCAGTTACAAGGAATTTTGGCTTAGATATTTGACCGGATACCATCTAAAATCCACGGGGCCACTGCTGCGTTTGCAGTCTGAGCAAGAAAATACTTCCGATGTCCTCCCTTATATTCAGACCTTTCCATATTCTGGACAACCTCTCGGACAAATTATTATATTTTTAGATGTAAAAGATATTGCAAGCCAGATTTCCCAGATCAGTGAATCAACTTTCTCCGACGTTTATGTGTTTAATGAAAATAAAGGGCTAGTATTATCTTCTACTGGTGCACCGGTGCCTTCTGAAGTACTAAAAAAGGGGATTGACTTAAATAAGGATATTTTTGAATTTAACCGTTCCGGGAAACAGATGGTTGTAATGACATCATGTTCCACCCTGAACGGCTGGAAATATGTCCTCGTATCAAGCAAAAATATTTATTTTCATGACAACATTCGCTTTGCCATAACCTGTGCTGCCATTTTTGCCGTTTATCTTGCGATTGGACTGTTAGTTGGTCATTTGCTTGCGAAGCGTAACAGCCGGCCGATGCGCGAAATTAGTGACATGATTATAAAATATACCAATGGGAAAAGTGGTGCAACAGCCAGTGATGAGCCAAATGCCATTAAGAATACCCTCTTGGAGAAATTTAGCACAGACCAGGAACTGAGCCACATGTTGGAAGAGCAGCGGCCGGTTTTAACACGTGCGTACCTTCTTTCTCTTGCACGTGGCCTTGAGACTGACTATGAGGAAGCCCCAGAACGCCTTCGCTCTTTGGGAATTGAGTTAGTGTCGGAAGACTTTTCAGCGGTTGGACTTGAATTTGACCTCGAAAGTCCATTCTTTCAGGAAAAGACAAAATTCCCAGATGTGAATTACTCACTTGCGCGCGTTATTATGCAGAATGTTGGCGGTGAATTGCTTGGACGGTACTTTCAATGCTTTTATCTTGACATAGACTGTAACCAGTCCTTTTTCCTTCTTATTTCACGGGAACAGGGAATGCCCGAGGATGCCGAAGAAAATATGCGGAAATGTGTGAAAGCATTAGATGGTTTTACCAAAGACAATTTTCAGCTTGGTGCTGTTTGGGGCATAAGCCAACAGCATAGCGGCTACCGGAATCTTCCGAAATGCTATGATGAAATGAAAAAAGCGCTTGAAAATGAAAAGAAAAAATCTACTGCTATTGTTAGTTTTTCAGATGTCCGGGATGATAGTTCTGACTATTTTTTCCCAACGGAAATAGAATATCAGCTTGTTAACCTACTGAAAAATGGCAATTACCATGAGAGTAAAGAACTCCTTGAAAATGTCTTCAAAATCAATGAGAGTTGTTTTCCTGGTTCCCGCAGCCAAATTAACCGAGGAATGATAAACGCAATTGCTTCCGTTTTAACGCGTTCTATGAATGCAGTCCTTGCAAAGGAGGGAAAAGCGTCAGTTGGGCTGCTGAAACCAGAAGGCAAATCGGAGAAGACGGCGACTCTGAAAGCAAGCGAAGACTGTTGCTTAAAATACATAGATCTCATTGCCCATGAAGCGCAGGATAAGACTGTCAGTAAGACGGAACTCCTGCTAAATGAAATTGTTTCCTATATTGATTCCAATATTGAAAGTAACTCTCTGGACTTAAATACTCTTTCGGATCGTTTTAAGGTTACACCCCAATATATTTCCAATATTTTCAAACGGTATAAAAAAGAGAATATTAAAGAATATATTTCAAAGCAGAAACTGAATCGTGCGCAAGAGATGCTCGTGAATACTGACCTTTCAATCAACAAAATTTCCATGCAGCTCGGTTATGTGAATGAGCTTGGTATATTTAGGCTCTTTAAAAAATATGAAAATATGACACCAGGAGAATATAGATTTTCCCACAAGAAGAAAAACGAAGAAACCTGATGCAGAAGGATTCTTCCCATCAAATTATTGATAGATAGATGAAATAGTTTTCTCAATGAATTGCATGTAAACTGAATAAAAAACATTGCAAGATGTCGTTAATCGGTTATAATATCAATAGCAATAGTTGCCAACTCCCTGTTAATTGAAGTATTATATTTTGGCAATGCCGCTTTTAAAATTAAAGAAACCGGGAGGTCGCTTACATTATGGTGGACAGCAATCAGAGGGAGCCGTCAAAAGAGTATGAGAAACTGATCCTTCAGCTTCCCGGTGTGCTGAATGCCAGTGTCATTTATTCGGATGGAGTCCTATCCGAAATCCATGTTCTTGCAGATGACAGCAGAGCGCCAAAGCGGATTGCCCGTGATATTCAGTCGGCGATTGCGGCCCGTTACGGTATTGAAATTGATTACAAAATCATCAGTATTGCGCAAATTCCAGCTCAGAAGAAAAATAACAAACGCGGGCGCCTGGTATTTGATGAAATAAGCTGCATCAAAAACAAAGAGCATTCCAGCGTGACAGTAAAGCTAAACGATGGGGAGCATTTGTTTTCCGGAAGCGCGGCTGGCTTAAATGATGACCTTGAAATTGGCCGGATTATCTGTCAGGCAACCTTGGAGGCGGTAAGCAACTACATAGACGGTAAAGTTCAGCTTTCTGCTGTAGATGTCAAGGCCTTTGAGCTTGGTGGAGAAAAAGCGCTTTCTGTCTGTGTCCTTGCAAAAGGGGAAAACCGGGCGGAGCATCTGATTGGAAGTGCTTTTTCCAGTGACGATGTGGAGACTGCGGTCGTTAAGGCGACTCTGGATGCTCTTAACCGCAGAATTGCGGTCGTTTAGCCTGTCCATCTAAAATTGGTAAAAACCGGGTTTGCGGGATTATTCCTTATTTAGCGGAGCGGATATAGCCTGTTCGATCAGCGGAAGAACAGAGTCCTGATGATGGAGGGCTATATCATGAAAGCAAAAATTATGACCGCCGTTACGGCAATCCTTTCGATTGTTGCTGCTGCCGGCGCAATGTTCTATTGGATCTGACCTTAATACCTACCTGAACTTTCCGCAAACCTGGTTTTTCATATTGATTTTATCAGTGAAAGGAGCGGAAACAGGATATGAATCGCTCTTCGAAACTGTATACGGTTGGCATTTCGGTTGTCGGCCTTTCCCTTGGTGTATATTGTGCGGCTGATTATTTCCGCCGAATTTTTTCCAGCCCGCAGCGTCCCAGTGAACTGCGGCAGCTTTTTATATTATGGATTCTTTATCTTGTCTGCCAGTGCTTCCCGATTGTTATCCGCGATAACTGTGCGATTGATATGTCATTTATCTGTGACCTTGCGGCAGTGCTGTCCAAAGGACCGGAAGCAGCGGCAGCCCTTGTTTTGCTTAGTACTCCATTTATGGTCAGGCGTGGCGGAAAAAGCAATAAAAAGCTAATCCATATTTTTAATACACCGCCAATTAAAACGATGTTCAATGCTTCGGATTTTGTAATAACTCTTTTTGTGTCTGGGACTTTATATCAGAAACTTGGCGGTCCAGTCGGGGCACTTTCTGTACAAAAGTTTATTCTGCCTGGCATCGTTTTAGTATTCTGTATAATTGTCCTGAACAGTTCTATATTAATGTTCCTGTTTTTCCTGAGTGAGAAAGCCCCTTTTTTCCCGGCTCTCTTAAAAAATGTTGTGGAATTTTTACCCAATATGGTGGCGGCAGCACCAATTGGATTTTTTCTTGCCAACTTTATGAATATGGCGGGCGGAGAGTATATGGCTCTGCTTTTTATGCTTCCGCTTCTGCTCGCAAGGTACAGCTTTGTACTATATCTTGATGTTAAGAATAATTATTATAATATGCTTCAGACGCTTTCAGCTACGCTTGAGGCCAAAGATCCTTATACAGAAGGCCATTCTCATATGGTGGAAATCTATTCTGAAAAAATTGCGCAGGAACTGGGGCTTTCCAGCCGGCGCATTGAGGAAATCAAGGTTGGTGCTCTGCTGCATGATATTGGGAAAATCGGGATTGATGACAGCATTCTGAACAAGCCGGATCGTCTGACAGAGAAAGAGTATAAAACTATTATGCAGCATCCGCAGATTGGAAATGATATTTTAAAAAACGTAAAGCTGAGCAATATAACGCATGAAATTATTCTGCACCATCACGAGCGTTATGATGGCGACGGCTATCCGGACCACACAAAAGGGGACGAGCTGCCGATTGATGTTTATATCGTTTCTGCCGCGGATGCGTTTGATGCAATGACAAGCAAACGCCCATACTGTAAAAACAAAACTCCGCAGCAGGCGCTGAAGGTTTTGCAGGAAGAAAGCGGAAAACAGTTTCACCCGAAAGTAGTGGAAGCCTTTGCCAAGGCGTTTTGTGAGGAACCAGCTTTAATGGAGCAGAAGGGATGACACTTTTCCTGTTTGTGCTGGCAGGTATCCTGATTGCTGCCGTGCGGGGAAGAAAAGACAGGACATTTACACCGTCGCAGATTGTAAATGCACATGCCTTATGGCTTCCTGTCGCTGGATTTCTGCTTCATGGGCTGTTTGACTGGGCACCGTCTTTTGCACTGCGCACTGCTGGACCTTTGACGCTGTCCTACGAGCTTTGCATCCTCCTGTTTTTTTTCTTTAACCGCAAGGAGCGCTTTCCTGCAATTCTGATGACGGCCGGCACCCTCAGTAATTTTGCTGTAATTGCGGCAAACCATTTCCGGATGCCTGTTTCTCCGGCGGCCCTTGCCATGTATCCCGGGCTGACGCCGGAAGCAGTAGCAGCAAAAAAGGTCAATTATTTTATAGCATCCAATGGTTCCAGACTTTATCTGTTGGCAGATGTCATTCCGCTCCCCCTTGGAAAACTAAGCGGATTTATCAGTGTGGGGGATCTTCTGCTGGGTGTCGGCCTGATGCTTTTTACTGCACGGATGATGATACGGTTACCGAAGCCGGAAGAATTAACTATGTGAACGATAATATGAACTGAGCAGCGGTTATTCCCTTTTGAAGAAAAATAATTCTGTTATGTTATAATTTTGTGGATGAGAAATTGGGGGAATAATCCATGATACATGATGTAATCCTGAAAAATCAGCATTTGCATGATATTAACCCGCTCATCTGCGGATATGAAGCCTGTGAAAAAGGACACAGTTTTGGCCCGGCTTCACGGGAATATTATTTAATCCACTGTGTTGTATCCGGAAAAGGAATTTACCGCACGGGACGTGGCGTTTATCAGCTTTCAAAAGGCGATCTTTTTATTATTCATCCCGGTGAAATAACCATTTATGAAGCAGACCGGGAATTTCCATGGGACTATATCTGGGTTGGTTTCCAGATTGCGCCGGAACTGGAAGATCGCTTTGATTTTCTTCATGAAGACACAGTGTATGGAATTTGCTGTGAAACGATTTTTCACGCCATGCTTCAGTCAAAGAATTGTATGGGAAAAGAAATTTATCTTTGTGGGAAAATCTTTGAGCTGTTCTCTGTGCTTCAAGAGCGTATTACCTCCCGGAAAGCCAAAGGAACCATTCAGGTTTATGCAGAGGAAGCGCGGGATTATATGGCAGCAAACTATATGAAGCCAATCAGGGTTCAGTCCATTTCAACTGCGCTTGGCCTTGACCGCAGATACTTCAGCAGCATCTTTCACAGGGAGACAGGGTGCAGCCCAAAGCAGTATCTCGTGAATCTACGGCTGGAAAAAGCTGCACGCCTTCTGGCTGAAAGCAATTATTCTCCGGCAGAAGCTGCACGCAGCACAGGGTATCAGGATATCTTTAATTTTTCAAAAATGTTTAAAAAGAAATATGGACTTTCCCCGCTTCATTACCAGAAACGGTATCACTCACTGAACTAAACTATATCAGAGCTTTTTCATGTAACAGACAGCCTGCGGAAGATTAACGTATGGCCCGTAATTTGGAATCTTCCGGTAGCGGAATTTTAAATACAGGCCGATTGCCGCCGTGCATGATGGTCTCGTTTGAAGAATCAGGGAATCGAAACCTTCCGCTTTTGCACGTGATTCCAGCTTTTTCAGCATGAGTTTGGAGATGCCGTGTCTGCGGTATTTGCTGTTTACGAAAACGCGTTTTATTTCAGCAGTATGGCTGTCATATTCTCGAAAAGCAGCACAGCCAACGGCTTTGCTGCCCAGATAGGCAATCAGGACATGGTGACTGCCTGCCAGCAAATTAAATGGAATAAAATCTTTCCTGTTTTGCCTGCCTCCGGCAAGTTTATCGAAATAAATATCAAGAAATCGGCTGAGCTTTATAAAGTCCGGGTTGTCACTGTCGGTCCAGACGAAGCGAAGCTTTTCAGGCAATTTTCCTGCGCTTTTACAGAAGCCTTCTAGGCAGCAGGCTTCGCATTTTGGGCTGCGGGCTGTGCAGACAGCCCGTCCATGCAGGACAAGGCGGTGGCAGAAGTCATTGGATTCTTCCGGCGGAAGTACCGCGCGGAGCTGCTTTTCAACCTTTGCAGGATTGGTGCCTTCACTGAGGCCGAGCCTCCCGCAGATGCGGATACAATGGGTGTCCGTTACTACAGCGGGCTTATGGTAAATATCGCCGACAATCAGATTTGCTGTCTTGCGACCGACACCCGGCAGTTTTGTCAGCTTTTCAACGGTGTCCGGGACCTTTCCGCCGAATTCGCTTTTCAGCGTCCGGCACATGGCTAGTATGTCACGAGCCTTGGTTTTATAAAGGCCGCAGGAATGGATGTACTTTTCAATCTCTTCCTGAGTGCCCGCACAGAATGCATCAAGGGATGGGAAGCGGGCAAAGAGGGGCGGAGTCACAAGATTTACACGCGCATCGGTACATTGCGCTGAGAGTCGGGTCGCAATTAACAATTGCAGCGGATCTGTGTAGTGAAGGGAACAGAGTGTACCGGAATATTCATTTTTCAGGGCTTCCACGGCCAAAAGCGCAAGTCGCTTTTTTGTCATAGAACATTCTCCATTTCCCTGCCCAATTTAATTCGGATGATTGCCATTGCTGCCTGTTTGCTGTGAGGTTTTGCGGCGCAGGTTTTCCCGCATCATGGCGACGTCCCGGGCAGAACATTCCATATTTGAGTAGCGCGCCAGTTCATAAAGGGATGCAGCTTCCTCCGGATTTGCAGCAAAGTTGCCGGTTTTCCGGGCTATTTCCGTAGGCGTATCACTGCTGAAAATAGTTGATGAGGATTGATGCTTCCGCACGAATCCCAAAAAGATCCGACGGATTTTGAGCCGGTTTGATCCGCGGACAGAAAATGTAATGCCTTTCGCTGTCTGGTGATATTTTTTTCTTGTTTCCTTTGAAGGCTTTTTATTAAAAAGCACGGAGTGCCGTTCTTCATAAATGTTGTTATTCAGGTGCTTGAGTATAGCAGAGACAACGCGTACTAGGGAAGAAATAACGACCAAAATGGCAATTATAATTATGACATAAATAAAAATTTTAAGAAAAACAGAGAGAAAATTTGTAAAAAGCAATAGCTTTGAGTCATGAGCTGCGGCCTCAGATAAATCTTTAATTGTTTGGGAAAAGTCTGAAGAGGGAGGCTTAGAAGACTGGGGCTTTATTTTTGACAGATGCGAAGTATTGATGGGGTCAAAAAAGTTCAGCAACCAGTCGTTTATCCATGAGATGTTGAAAATTGATGAAGTGAATATGGCAATGGCTGTCGCTGCACTACAGCACAGTATGGAAAGAAAAGCAAAAAAGCCATTACCAAATTTCTGGGGTTTTGTCTCTACAGTGCCATCCTGTTTTTCCCACCGTGAAAAACAGCTTCTGCCGTAAGAGTAAGTATAAATTATCCAAATGGCACAGACGGCAACAAAACAGCACACACTGATGGCCATAAAAGCTTTTGACCGGTAGCGGTATGATTCAAGATAGACAATGAAGCACAAAATAAAACTTGTAATGAGCGGACCGTGCCCCAGATGGGTTTGCCTTTGGTCAGAAAAAGAATGCGTCTGCTTTGCTTCCCGGAGCGCAATCGTATTCCTTACCTTATAAATACATACCCCCGCTGCAATCACTGCGGTAATTACGGCAAGCCAGCTTCCAAGCCAGATGAAGACAATAGTAGCCGCTACTGTAATTCCAACGAGGGAAAGGCTGAAAGTGATAATCCGCCTTGTGTAAAGGCGGATGGCGGTTAAAGCGGCAAAGAAGGCTGGAAGTAATGCAACAGCCACCCATGTAGAAACGGGCCCTTTCAGGAACTTTGTGATGACAAGAAGAATCGGAAGGATGGTTAGATAGAGGATGATATCCTCAACATAGTAAAATACAGGCTTTACATCGGCCACGTTTTTCCAGCTTTCAGGGATTGTAACAGTTTCAGCTTTGCCTTTTTGCCCCATATCAGTATTCCACCTCGCAGATATAAGCCTGACTCTGTGGCTGATAATTGTACCGGCGGGATTTGTCCCGAAGAAGGATCCAAGATATACCAGTCTGGGAGGCAGAAAGACGCAGGACTTGCCTGTCAAGGTCTTTACCGCCATAATACGAAATCAAAATACACTGTGAATCCATATGCTCCCCGGTAAAAGAACTGAGCAGTTCACAGAAAGGGCCGGAAAGCCGTCCGGTATCAATAGACGCCATCTGGTGCAGAAGGTTGAGATAATGGCGGTGGCCATTTTTGCACGCAACTTCCACCTGCATGGTGCCGCCAGCTGAAAGCGCATTTGTTATCAGGCCCGTCGGAATTCCGCTTTTTAGAAGCTTTCCGGCAAGATAGGCCGCAATGCGGATCATATCTTCACGCAGCTCATCATGGTCAAACTTATTGTAGCCGTCAAAATCAAGCATCAAAAGGACATTCTGCGAATTGGTGCTGTCATACTGGTTCACCTTGAGGGAACCAGTACGGGCTGTTGCATTCCAGTTAATGTGCCGGATACCGTCTGTCGGTTCCCAGTCGCGGATACCACGGAAGAAAAAGGGGTCTTCTATCATGCTGCGCCGGGAAATAATCTCCCCTGTCAGCCGGTAAAAATCAATCGGAAAGTTTTCTACGCCCTTGATACGCGGAAAGACAGTTATGCTGCACTCTGCCGGAAAACGCCTGATGTACCGGTGCCGAAAGAATAAGTCGTCTGTTGCAATGCTGGCGTCATTAATCGTGTAGCATCCGCGGCGAAGTGCCGTAAAAGGCAGCCGACGTGTAAGCTGTTCATAAGAGGACAAAGAAATGGAACTTTCTTGATAAACGTTATAAATCTTGCCGCTGCTTTTACCGCCGCCAAAAGAGAAAAAACTCGGCGCACGAAAAGAAACATCGCCAAAAAGCAGGGGAATCAGCTTAGGGTTCGTAACTGTTTCTATTATTTCATCCTTTTCCCCTTCAAAAATTTCTTTTTTCAAAGGGCTAAGGCCAAAAGCCAGATTCTTATCCCATGAGCGGCTGTAAATGTGGGAAAAAAGTGCAAAGCCAATTACAAGCACTGTAGCAATTAACAGGAGAAGCAAGCGCATAACCCCTTTCCCCTATAGAGGCAAGATTATGTTTTATCCCATTTTTCCGAAGGAACATCCACCGTTTGCAATACCGAACCGACGGCTTTCAGAGCTGCTTTCCTTTCGGAGCCGAAACTTTCCCGCATCATCATGCGGTGGGCAAAAACAGGTCCGGCAAGTTGGCGGATATCTTCCGGTATGACATAGCTGCGCCCGGAGAAGGCAGCCCACGCCTTTGCAGCAGAAAGCAAGGCCAGGCTTCCACGCGGACTGACGCCGAGGGAGACCTCCGGAAGGGAACGGGTTTTCTCTGTCAGTGCCACCAGATAGGCCATCAGGTCAGGATGCACGAAAACATTCCGCACGCTTTTCTGCACCTCGACAATTTCTTCTGCGTGGCACACAGGAGCAATGCTGTTGATAGGCGGTTCACCAGAACCGCGTTGCAAGACTTCTACAGCGCTTTCCGTAGACGGGTAACCGATGGAAGTACAGACAAGGAACCGGTCAAGCTGTGCTTCCGGAAGCGGAAATGTGCCCTGTGTTTCCACGGGATTCTGCGTTGCAATGACAAAATAAGGCTCTGTGAGTAGATGGGTGGCCCCGTCTGCTGTGACTTGATGCTCTTCCATGCACTCCAGAAGGCTGGACTGTGTCCGCGGCGTTGCCCGGTTGATTTCATCTGCAAGAAGAATGTTAGTGAAAACAGGGCCTTGGCGAAACACAAAGTCTCCCTGCTTTTGATTATAGTAGTTGATTCCAGTCAGGTCGGAAGGGAGGAGGTCCGGCGTAAACTGCACGCGCCGAAATTCACAGTCCACCGATTTCGCAAGTGTTTTGGCAAGGGTTGTCTTTCCGGTTCCCGGGACGTCATCCAGCAGCAAGTTACCGCCTGCGAAAAGCGCTGCTACGGCCAGCCGAACAACATCATCTTTACCAGCAATCACCGACGCTACGGACGCGGATATTTTTTTCCCCAGAATGGAGATATCTTGAATTTTCATAAGGCGCAGATACGCCTCCCCTTTTTGAAATCCGGAATTTTTATACTATTATAGACGGATGCTCAAAAATAAGCAAGGAGAAAGTCTTAATGCAGAAACGGTTCAGGCTCCGTAAAACCTTGATACTTTTCGACATCATGATACCGGAAGATTGCAAAATACGGTCTAAAAAGATATAATGGAAGAAATTCGTTCGGGAAAGGACCTGATGAGAACATGTACAGCGATATGATGGATACCATCGGATTCGTCGAAAAGGCGGATCCGGAAATCGGTGCATCCATGAGGCGGGAGCTGCAGCGCCAGCGCGACAATCTGGAGCTGATTGCTTCCGAAAATATTGTTTCCCCGGCGGTTATGGCGGCTATGGGGAGCGTCCTCACCAACAAATATGCGGAAGGATATCCCGGCAAACGCTATTACGGCGGCTGCCAGTATGTAGACGAAGTTGAAGAGCTTGCCCGCACCCGCGCATGCAAGCTGTTCGGCGCAGAGCACGCGAACGTTCAGCCACATTCCGGTGCACAGGCAAATACGGCGGTTTACTTTGCACTGCTTCAGCCTGGCGATACTGTGATGGGCATGAACCTTTCGGAAGGCGGACACCTGACGCATGGTTCACCGGTGAATATTTCCGGGAAATACTTCCATTTTGTTCCCTATGGACTTTGCCCCGGTACTGGACGTATTGACTATGATAAGATTTATGAAACTGCAATGCAGATTAAGCCGAAACTGATTGTTGCCGGTGCAAGCGCCTATCCGCGCATTATTGACTTCCAGAAATTCCGCGAAATCTGTGATGCCTGCGGTGCCCTGCTGATGGTAGATATGGCTCATATCGCCGGCCTTGTAGCGTCCGGTGACCATCCGAACCCGGTTGAATGGGCAGATATTGTTACGACGACTACGCACAAAACGCTTCGCGGCCCGCGCGGCGGCATGATTCTCTGTAAGGAGCAGTATGCAAAGGCAATCGACAAGGCTGTTTTCCCCGGTACACAGGGAGGCCCGCTGATGCATGTGATTGCCGGCAAGGCGGTTTGCCTCGGTGAAGCCCTGAAGCCTGATTTCAAAGAATATGGCCACCGTATTGTGAAAAACGCGAAAGCCCTTGCAGACGGCCTGATGAAACGCGGTGTGAAACTTGTTACCAATGGCACGGACAATCACCTTATGCTGATTGACCTCAGCGGTATGGAGCTGACCGGCAGAGATCTTGAGAAGCGCCTTGACCTCGTGAACATCACTGCAAATAAAAACACTGTGCCAAATGAAAAACGCAGCCCCTTTGTTACAAGCGGCCTGCGCATTGGCACACCGGCTGTCACAACGCGTGGCCTGAACGAAACCGATATGGACAAGATCGCAGAATGTATTTCACTTGCAATTTTCAACTTTGATTCTTCAAAAGAGAAAATCCGCTTCACAGTCCACGACATTTGCTCTAACTACCCGCTTTATCAGTAATTTGCAATTTCCCGGTGTCCCCGGTTTTCCGGGGGCATTTTTTTGCTATAATATAGGTAAAAGGAAAAGTCCATTCCCGGAAAGAAGGCTTTTTATGTCTGCTCCCCTTGCGGACAGGCTCCGCCCCAAAACACTGGATGAAATTGTTGGCCAGCACCACCTGCTGGATGAAGGTAAGCCGCTGCGGTGCATCATTGAGTCCGGCGAAATCCCAAACATGGTCTTTTATGGCCCTGCGGGCGTAGGGAAGACGACGCTCGCATCCATCATAGCCCGGCGCACAAAGCGCACCCTCTGCAAACTGAACGGTACAACTGCTTCCACCTCGGATATCCGTGACATTGTAAGCCGCCTGAATACGTTTGAAGCGCCGAACGGCATTCTCCTGTATCTTGACGAAATCCAATACTTTAATAAGAAGCAACAGCAGACGCTTCTCGAGTTTATGGAAAACGGCTCGATTACACTGATCGCCGCTACGACAGAAAACCCTTATTTTTACGTCTATGGTGCAATCCTCAGCCGTTCCACCGTGTTTGAATTCAAGCCTGTGGAACGGCAGGATGTGCTGGAAGCCGTAAAGCGGGCATTCCGCTTTGAGGAGGCGGAACAGAACCGGAAGATTACCGTAGAAGACGGCGCGGCAGAGTATATTGCCATGGCCTGCGGCGGCGACGTCCGCAAGTCAATGAATGCGGTGGAGCTCTGTACGCTTTCCGCCGGCACAGAGTCCGACGGTTCCTGCCGGATAACTTTGGAGGCAGCCCGGGAGCTGACGCAGCGCTCTGCTCTGCGCTATGACCGGGCGGGGGATGAGCATTATGATATTCTCTCTGCGTTCCAAAAATCCATGCGCGGATCAGACCCGGATGCGGCTCTCCATTATCTGGCCCGTCTTCTGGAAGCGGGTGACTTGCCCTCTGCCTGCCGCCGCCTGATGGTCTGTGCTGCTGAGGATGTTGGCCTTGCATACCCGCAGATTCTCCCGATTGTTAAGGCTGCTGTTGATGCAGCAGTGCAGGTGGGGCTCCCGGAAGCGCGGATTCCGCTTGCAGATGCCGTTGTGCTTGTATGCCTTGCGCCGAAGTCAAATTCTGCCTACTGCGCCATAGACGCTGCGATTGCGGATATTCGCAACGGGAAGTCCGGTCCAATCCCGCGCCAGCTTCAGAATAAACACTGTGATGGTGCAGATAACCCGCACAAAGGGCAGTTTTATCAGTACCCGCATGATTTTCCAAACCACTGGGTGCGGCAGCAGTATCTTCCGGACGAACTTGCCGGCACCTGCTACTACCGCTGCGGGGACAATAAGACGGAACGCGCTTTTGCCCGCTACTGGGAAGAAATTAAAAAAGATGAAAAAAATCTCCACTGAACTCTTGTATTCTGAAAAACGGATGATATAATAAAAAGAAATGCGTAAAAGGAGGTGCGACGATTGACGGAGGATGTTTTTAAATCTCTGAGCTATGGTATTTATGCCCTCGGCGTCAGCAATGGGGAAAAAGTCTCCGCCTGTATCGTCAGCACCGTAATGCAGGTTTCCAACACACCAGACATTGTTGCCGTGAGTGTGAGCCATGACAATTTCAGCCATGACTGCATTGCAAAGACGGGGCTGTTTACAGTTTCTGTTCTGTCGGAAGATACGTCCGGCGCCGTAATCGGCGCATTGGGATTTAATTCCGGGCGCAATGCCGACAAGCTAAAGAATGTCACTTACCGTGTCCTTGCGGAAGGGGTTCCCGTTATCAAGGAAAACATCTGCTGTTGGTTTCTTTGCCACGTTGTTGGAAGCATGGAAACCCGCAGCCACACAGTCTTTCTTGCGGAGGTTCTCGCGGGCAGCGAATCCGTCAGGAGACGCCCAATGACTTATGAGTATTACCGACATATTATTAAAGGCCGGATACCCAAAAATTCCCCCATTTATTATGAGGAAGCACCATCCGGAAAGGAAACAGATGCCGAAAGCTGGATTTGCTCCGTTTGCGGATATGTTGCCGATGATCCACTCGTTCCTTTTGAAGAACTTCCTCAAGATTGGGTTTGCCCCGTTTGTGGGGCACCAAAATCCGCTTTCCGGCGGAAACAAAGTTAGCCAAAAAGCTCAGCCGATGCAAAAACATCGGTCGGGCTTTTTTTTTGAGTTTATAGTCTTGTGAAAGAGGGAGTAAAAATGCAAAGAAAAATTATTCAGGTCGATGAACGTCCACCGATGAGGGAAGCCATCCCACTAAGTATCCAGCATATGTTCGCAATGTTTGGTGCCTCCGTCCTAGTGCCTTCCCTGTTTGGCATCAATCCGGCGATTGTGCTGCTGATGAATGGCCTTGGAACCCTGTTTTTCATCCTGATTACAAAAGGAGAAGCACCAGCATACCTCGGTTCCAGCTTTGCATTCATCGGCCCGTCCCTTATTATTATGACAAAATATGAGGCTTCTGGCATGACGCACATGCAGGCGTTCGCTGTAGCACAAAGCGGCTTCGTTGTCGTAGGTATTGCCGGATGTATTTTGGCAGCTTTCGTGTACCGCTTCGGAACCAAATGGATTGACATTATCCTGCCGCCGGCAGCCATGGGGCCTGTTGTAGCCCTGATTGGCCTGGAGCTTGCCGGGAACGCGGCAAGCAACGGCGGCCTGATTTCTACAGCGAATAAACCGATTGACCCTAAGAACGTGGCTGTTTTCTTTATCACGATCTGTGTGGCTGTCTTTGGTTCCATCCTATTCCGTAAATTTCTTTCTACTCTTTCCGTTCTGATTGCCATTGTCACCGGATATGTGGCAGCAGCTTGCCTTGGCATGGTAGACTTTACCTCGGTGCAGCAGGCGAGCTTTTTCTCACTTCCTCACTTTCAGCTTGCTGATTTTAACCATCCAGACGCAATGCTCACCATGCTTCCGGTTCTCCTGGTTATTGCCTCTGAACATATTGGCCACCAACTTGTCACCAGTAAAATAGTCGGTAAGGATTTGCTGAAAGAACCAGGGCTGCACCGTTCCCTCTTGGGGGACAACATCTCGACGGCAGTGTCCGGCCTGATTGGTTCTGTCCCGACAACAACCTACGGCGAGAATATCGGCGTTATGGCTATGACGGGTGTGTACAGCGTATGGGTAATTGGAGGTGCCGCGGTACTTTCAGTCCTGTGCGGCGTCATGGGAAAAATGAGCACCCTGATTGCTACCATCCCGCAACCGGTCATTGGGGGAATCTCCTTCCTTCTCTACGGTATGATTGGCACTTCCGGCCTGCGTATCCTCGTGGATAAAAAAGTGAATTACGACAAACCGCGCAACCAAATCCTCACGGCAGTCGTCTTTGTAACCGGACTTTCCGGTGTAAGCCTGCAAATGGGCCAGGTACAACTCAAGGGCATGGTTCTGGCATGCGTAGTTGGAATGCTGCTTGGCTTCATCTTCTGGATTTTTGACAAGTGCCATATTGCAAATGACAGCGATTTACCTTCCAGTATCGAAGAAGTGCCAGCTGAGGTGGAATCCGCAAAGGCGGAAGTAAAGTAAATCGGCCGCTTTTCAAAACAGCAAAAAGCCGGAGGCAAGATGTGAACTGCCCCCGGCTCTTTCATGTTTTTTATCCAGCTAAAAATTATTCTTTTAAGTATTTTTCAAACCACTCAGTGATTTCTTTCAGGCGGCGGACACGGTGTTTTGGCTTGCCGCCGCGTGAAAAATTGTGATTTTCTCCTTTAAAAATGCACAGCCGCGTGGGAATATCATGTACCCGAAGCGCTGTAAACATCTGAAGCCCGCCGGACAGCGGGCAGCAGAAATCCTCATCCGAATGGAGAAAAAGCGGCTGGCTTTCTGAAAGGAAGCATAAGCTGGTGACGAGAGTAGGGGAGACGCAGGAACTCCTGTGCTTCTCCGCCGTCGTAGGGGAGCTTTTGCAGTACGGTCAGCGGGATACCTTTGGAAGCAGTCTCCCTGTCACTTTTTTTCCGCAGGGATGCAAAGGCAATGCCGCATTCCAGAAGATGATATTCTCCAATGTCCCCAGAGAAAGTAAGCTGCTGTACTTTCCCATCGTGCAGGCGGAAAAGGTCGGATTGATACTTGTTTTCACTGAAATCCGCTTTTTTTACGCAGAAATAAAGATCGTCCCCCTACACTGCCAGTGTATTTGGGCAAAGGAACCGGCCAAAATGCTGATAATCAACTTTTTTCATCTTAGATTATGTATCCCCTGTTTCGGTAAAGTGCTGCATTTTTTCATTTGAAAGAAAACGCAGGAATGGACACTCAAGTATCTTGCCGAGGAGGAAATTATCTGCTAAAATAAGCAGGAAACCAAATCAAATCGAAGGAGAAGAGGAAATACGGGAGAAGTGTGGTGGAAAAGGCCAAAGGAGTTGCTCCTGTTTGTGGTGCTCTGCGTTTGTGGGTTTGCGCTTTTCGCTCTGTGCCTTCTCTCCGGGAGGCTCGGCAGCTTTGATAAGACGGTTTATGATGCCCTGATGAAATACGATAATCCACCTATGAAACGGCTGATGATTGGCCTGACTTTCTGTGGCTCAGCATGGATCATCACACCTGCCGCTGTGTTTTTTCTAGTAGCCGGAATCCGAAAAAAAAGTTTCCGGTCTCACGGATTCTCTGCGGCTTTGAACCCTCCTGTTGCGTGGGGAGCCAATTATATTCTGAAAGAAATTTTCCGACGGCAAAGGCCATCTGAAAGTCGGTGGCTGATTGCAGAAAGCGGGTTCAGCTTTCCAAGTGCACATGCCATGGTCAATGCAGCTTTTTATGGTTCGCTGATTTGCCTTTGCCTTGCCTACTTTCGGAAACCATGGCGCAGCATCTGTGCCGTACTGCTTCTTCTGCTTGCCGTGGCAATCGGCATCAGCCGCGCCTTTCTTGGAGTCCACTATCCAAGCGATGTGGCGGCAGGATTTTTTGCGGGCTTTGCCCAGGCGTTCTTTGTGGCCTATCTCTCAGAGCGTCCCGGGCGTTTTGGGAAGCAATGGAAAACAGGACCAGCGGACGGACATTAGATATTTTCATCTTCTTCTCTGGCCGTTTTTCTTCCTCTTAGAAATGCAATCAGTGCAGGGAGTATGGAAACGCCAACGATGCCTACTACTATGATGCTGAAATGCGATTTCACCAACGGCAGGTTGCCAAAGAAATAACCAATGAGGAAAAATGCTGTTGCCCATGAGAGCCCCCCGATGGCATTAAAAAAAAGGAACCGCCTGTATGGCATTTTGCCGATCCCGGCAACAAAAGGGGAAAAAGTCCGCAGGATTGGCATAAAACGTGTGATGATAATCGTTGCACCACCGTATTTGTCAAAGAACTTCTGTGTCCGGTCAAGATATTCCCGCTTGACGAAACGGACTTTTTCACGTTGCTTCATTTTCGTGTTTAGCAAACGTCCAATCTGGTAATTCAGCATATTGCCGGTAATAGCTGCAACAATAAAAAGCGGAAGCGCACCCCAGCTCATGATACCTGTTGCGACCAGCGCACCGGCTGCAAAAATCAGGGAATCACCGGGCAAAAAGGGCGTAACAACAAGCCCTGTCTCACAGAATATGACAAAGAACAGAAAGATATAAACTGTTGTGCCATATTGCTGCATAAGATTGCTGAGATGTGTGTCCAAATGAAGGAAGAATTCGACAAAAAAACTGAAGTTCAAGCGCACGTCTCCTTTCGGCAGTCTTTTTTTGCTTTTATAATTTATTATAACCAGTCTCCCACAGTGGCTTTGGCCTGCGGGTGTCCTGCTTTCCAGTGCTATTTGCTATCTTTCAGTAGGATACCTGCTGCGATGTCCTGATTCCAGGTCACGAGAGCCAGAAGCATCCGGTAAACGGTTTCGGGTGATGCCTGAAAATTTTCTTTGACGATTTCCGCCTGGGCAAAGTCGGGCATATAAAGCGTAATATCCATTAAATCAGTGTCCCCGCCGGAAATATGGCAGGCAACACGGTACCCTTTTCCCGATCGCTTGATGTCTACATGGTTCTCACGCTCGCGCTTTGCTTTAGCAAGAAGATTGATGGCTGCACAAAGTGCCTTATGCCGCACGGCAGGCGGCAGGTCTGAAGTAAGCTGTTTTGAAATCATCTTTGCAGTTTCTGTCGCAGTGCAGAGTTCCTGTTCACTTTTGTCCACAGCAATAATGTTTTTCCCGGCCAAGTCGGCAACTGCATCCATCGTCTCAAAATAATTTGCAAGCCCATTATCTACAATAATGCCAATCAGGTCTGCTTTTGCAAGCGGTGCTTCCATACTGGAAAGTAGATAACAGATTAGAATGCGTATTTCATTTTTTGACCGCAGCCCGCCGGGGTTGATGCCTGCAGTAAAAGCATCATAGTTCATGGCAATCTCCTCCACTTTCTATTCTATCACAATTTTCCGCTTCGGGGAAGCAAAAAAGAAAGCCCACACGCAAAAGCGGCGGACTTCTCTTTACCTTATCATTTTACCTATATTATTTAATTATTTGCCTGCATGTTTTCCGACGGTGTCCATGGCATTTTCCAGAATCCTTTTTCTTTCTTCTGGTGAACAGGTGCGAAAAGCACCTACCAGCTCTTTCTCATCTCGTGAGAGATCAAAAATCCGGCTTGAATTTTTTTTCCCGCATATATAATCCATTGAACCGCTGTCCGCGACACCTTTTGGCACGGACTCATCTGCCAGCAGTTCATTGATCGGAATGTTGAAAATTTTGGAAAGCATCAGGATGGAAGAAATATCCGGCCGTGTTTTTCCCGTTTCGTAGTATGCGTAAGTGGAGCGGTCGATATTCAGTAACTTTGCAACCTGACTCTGCGTATAACCGCATTTCACGCGCAACTCACGCAGCCTTTCGTTGATTTTTAGCAATTCCATTCCACCCTTTTAGGGATTACTTTTACAGAATCTTGACGAAAGGGCCAAGATAATTATAAGAAAATTATATAATATCTGTTTGTTCACATATAAAATTTGTGAATGCTATTCACAAATTAGAATATATTTTTTATGAAAAGGCTTGACTGCGGATTACTTCTTTAGTATACTTAGTTGGTCATAGATTTATGCTACTGTGGCTCAGTTGGTAGAGCAGCGCATTCGTAATGCGCAGGTCGTCCG
>ENA-UOOE01000357-UOOE01000357.1-fermentation-metagenome-genome-assembly--contig:-NODE-357-length-45978-cov-45.051260_pt1 | contig 45978 bp, 31 predicted proteins | sample MGYA00245776_ERZ724021 | MGnify/ENA primary metagenome ERZ724021 (study PRJEB28704, sample SAMN03018321) | fermentation metagenome | biome: anthropogenic terrestrial biome; feature: soil; material... | reverse complement strand
CCGATGAGCCTGCTGTACGAAACCAACCGCGACCAGCTCGTGAGCATCGCCGTGTTTTCTTCCGACGGGAAAGTGATTGCCGCGGAGCCGCTGTTCCAGCTCAAGCCGACCGTCAGGGTGCAGAACCAGGACTGGTTTAAAAAAGCGGCGGCCAAAATCGAAAACCTCCATTTCTCCACGCCGCATGTGGAGGACCTGTTCCTCGACCCGGACAACAAATACCACTGGGTCGTTTCCCTCAGCCGCTCGGTCGAGCTGACGGAGGGCGGCTCCATCAAACACGGGGTGCTGCTGGTCGACATGAACTTCAGCGGAATCGAAAGAATCTGCAAGAACACCGACCTCGGCGCCTCCGGCTACGTCTATATCATGGACGGCAGCGGGGAGATCATCTACCACCCGAAGCAGGAGCTGCTCTACTCCCGGCTGGCGAGCGAAAATAACCGGGCGGCCGCCGGCTATGAGGATGGGACCCATCTGGAGACCTTTGAGAACGAGCAGCGCATGATCACCGTCAAGACGGTCGGCTACACCGGGTGGAAAATCGTGGCGGTCAATTCGATTCAGGACGTCACGGCGGCCTACGCGCAGATTCGGCAGTTCACGCTGCTGGTCGCCGGGCTGGCCTCCATCCTTCTGGTCTTCGTCAACCTGTTCCTCTCCCGCCGCATCGCGACCCCCATCAAGGCGCTGGAGCGCTCCGTCAAAAGCATCGAAGACGGCGACCTGGACGAGACGAAAATCGCGGTGGGCGGCTCCTACGAAGTGGAGCACCTCGGGAACGCCATCCGCTCCATGGTGCAGAAGATGCGCGGCCTGATGGCCGACATCGTGCGGGAGCAGGAATCGAAGCGCAAGAGCGAACTGGATGCCCTTCAGGCGCAGATTAACCCTCATTTTCTCTACAACACGCTGGACTCCATCGTCTGGATGACGGAAAAGGGGCAGTACCGGGACGCGGTGGTGATGGTGACCTCCCTCGCGAAGCTGTTCCGCATCAGCCTCAGCAAGGGCAGGAACATCATCCCCGTTTCGGCCGAGCTGGAGCACGTCCGGAATTACCTGATTATCCAGAACTACCGCTACAAAAACAAGTTCCGGTATTCCATCGACGCCCAGCCGGAGGCCCTGCGGTGCGTGACCATCAAGCTGATTGTCCAGCCGCTGGTCGAAAACTCCATCTACCACGGCATGGAGTATATGGACAACGACGGAGAAATCAAAATCAGGGCCTACCTCAAAGGGGACGACCTGTTCATCGACGTGGCGGACAACGGCCCCGGCATCCCCGAGGAGCGGGCCGCCGCCCTGTTCGACGGCTCCACCCCGACCGGCAAGGGCTCCGGCATCGGCCTCAAAAACATCCGGGAAAGGATCCAGCTTTATTTCGGGAAGCAGTACGGCCTTTCCCTGTTCAGCGAACCGGACGTCGGCACCACGGCTCAGATTCACCTGCCGGCCGTGACCATGGAAGAATTTGAAAGGAGGAACCCGCCGCCGAAATGACTGTCAAAAAGAAAGTCTTTCTCGCCCTGGTCCTCGCGCTGCTGGCGGCGGCCGCCGTCCTTGCCGTCGGCAGAAGCGCGGCCGCCCGCTCCGGCGCGAAGGACGGCCCCTACGAAATCTCCGTGCTGTGCCGGGAGCGCAGCGCGGAGAGCCGCGCCGCCGTCAAGGCCGGCATCGACCAGGCTTCCAACGACCTGAACGCGGAGGTCAGCTATATCACCCTGTCGCACGAGGGCGACGACGCCGAGCAGATTTCCCTGCTGGAGCGCGAGGCGGCGAACGGGGCGGACGCCGTCGTGATTGCGCCCGTCCGCTCCGCCAAACTGGGGCAAGCCGTGAAAGAGGCCGCCCAGAAGCTGCCGGTGGTCGCCATCCTTTCCGCCCCGGAAGGGGCGCCGGGGATCCCCACGGTTTCCTGCGACGACTTCCGGCTCGGGCAGAGCCTTGCCGAAAGAGTCCTGAAGGACGGCGTATCGGCGGACCCGAAAATCATCGTCTCGGGCGTCAATCCGAAGTGCGGCGACAGCGAGAACCTTTACCGCGGCGTGCAGGATGTCTTCAAACGGAACAAAATCCCGTTCTCGACCCTGCAGCTCAGGGACGCCCAAGAAGCCGGCGCCGCGGCCAAAAGCCTGCTGCCCGGCCTGAAGAACGAGGTGTGGGTGGAGCTGGACGGCGGCGCGCTGGAGGCCGTCGGGCAGGCGAAAAGGGAACTGCTGAAGACCGGGCAGCCCGCCGACGCGCGGATTTACGGGGCGGGCCGGTCGGACGCCGTCACTTCTCTGCTGGAGGAGCGGGTCATCAGCGCCGTCGGCGTGCGGAACGAGTACAATATCGGCTACCTTGGGATTAAAACGGCGGTGGACGGCATCCGCCGCAAAAAGGGAGAAAACGTACAGGTCAATTTCATCATCGCCGACGGCACCAACCTTTACAGCCCGGAAAACGAAAGGATTCTGTTTCCTTTCGTGAGCTGAGCGGGAGGAAAAAAATGAAAAAGATTCGGAAAGCGCTGGTATGCGTCCTCGCACTGCTGGCGGCGGCGTTCCCCGCCTCCTGCTCCGCAGACACAAAGCAGGAGCCCGTCCAGACCCTGAAGGTCGGCGTCGCGGCCTACCGCAAGGACGACACCTTCATCTCGACCCTGTGCGGCTACCTGGAAAGCGCCGCAAAAAAGCTGGAAAAGCAGAAAAAAGTCAAAATCGCGCTGAATTTCGCGGACGGGCAGTCCAACCAGTCGCTGCAGAACGACCAGGTCGAGCGGTTCCTCGCACGGGATTATTCCGCCGTCTGCGTCAATCTGGTGGACCGGACGGCCGCGGCGTATATTATCGACAAAGCCAAAAAGGCCGGCGTCCCGGTCGTGTTTTTTAACCGGGAGCCGGTCGAAGAAGACCTGCATATCTGGAGCGGGGCCTATTACGTCGGCGCCGACGCCGTCCTTTCCGGAAGGATCCAGGGGCAGATTGTCGCCGAGGCGTACCGCAGGGACCCGGCCCGCGTGGACCGGAACCGCGACGGAAAAATCCAGTACGCGATGCTGGAAGGCGAGCAGGGCCACCAGGATTCCCTCCTCCGCACGGAGTATTCCATCAAGTACCTGACGGAAGCGGGAATCCGCGTGCAAAAGCTCGCCAGCGACACGGCGAACTGGCAGCGCGCACAGGGTACGGCCAAAATGACCCAGTGGCTCCGCGAATACGGCGGCAGGCTCGAAGTGGTCCTCTGCAACAACGACGACATGGCGCTCGGCGCAATCGACGCCATCAAAAGCAGCGGCGAAACCCCGAAGAAGTCCCCGCTCGTCGTGGGGGTCGACGGCACCAAGCCCGGGCTGGAGGCCGTCCGCAGCGGCTCGATGCTCGGCACTGCGCTGAACGACGCCAAGCGGCAGGCCGACGCCATCATGGAGCTGACCTACGCCGTGGGGAACGGCCAGAAGGCGCCGCCCTCCCTGCATTTTCAGCAGGGGAATTCCATCTATATCCCCTACCAGAAAATCACGCGGGAAAACGTCGCGCAGTTCCAGCAGGGCGGCTGACCGGTCTTACCTGCCGGAGGCCGGCGCCGGCGTATGTTCGTCGCAGTACCAGCAGGTCAGTTCGTCCCCGCTGCGGGTGTAGCGGTGCGGCAGATAGGGCTCGCTGTGAGTGATGCAGGCCGGGTTGGAACAGCGGCACGGGTACACGGCAGGCTCCGGCTCCTGCCCCGCCCACGTCTCTCTGTTCTGCAGGATGGTCAGAATCAGCGCCATGCGCGCGTACATTCCATACACCGTCTGGCGGAAATAGGCCGCGCGCGGGTCTTCGTCGACCTCCGTCGCAATTTCATCCACCCGCGGCAGCGGATGCAGCACGCGCAGGTCCGCTTTGGCGCGGGCCAGTTTCTTTTCGTCCAGAATATACACGCCCTTCTGCCTGCGGTACTGCTCCGGGCTGGAAAAGCGCTCCTGCTGGATGCGCGTCATGTACAGCACGTCCAGCTCCGGGAGGGCCTCCTCCAGCGAGGCGACCTCCTTCCACCGGCAGCCGGCGGCGTCCATCGCGTCCTTCACATACTGCGGCAGGGCGAGCTCCGGCGTGGAAATCAGCACGAACGAGTTGCCCGGAAAGCGAATCATGGCGCGGATCAGGGAATGCACCGTCCGCCCGTAAATCAGGTCGCCGCACAGGCCGATGCAGAGGTGGTCGAGCCTCCCCTTTTCATTATAAAGGGTCACGAGGTCCGTCAGGGTCTGGGTCGGGTGCAGGTGCCCGCCGTCGCCGGCGTTGATGACCGGGGAGCGGGAGTAAAGCGACGCAGCGGCCGCCGCGCCCTCCTTCGGGTGGCGGATTACGACCAGGTCGGCATAGCCGCTGACGACGGTCACGGTGTCCTTCAGGCTCTCTCCCTTTGAGACGGAGGTGTTGCCCGGGTTGTCGAAACCGACCACCTCGCCGCCCAGGCGGAACATCGCCGTCTGAAAAGACATTTTAGTCCGGGTGGAGGGCTCGTAGAACAGGGTCGCCATGATTTTGCCGCGGCAGGATTCCCGGTAGGCCCACGGATTGCTGCGGATGCTGTTGGCAAGACCTATCAGTTCCATGATTTCTTCCACGCTGAGCCGGTCCAAATCGATCATGTGGTGCAGATTCATCTGACTTCGCCTCATATTCAGTTTTTGTACCTTATTGTATCATCCCGGCCTGAAAACCACAAGATGTTCCGCGAATTATGCCCCGCCCTTGACAACCCGAAGCGGCATGAATTACAATAATACATTAGGTTATGAGTCTGAAAGATTGGCAGGTTCTGAAATGAAGGTTGGCTTGGACATCGGTTCCACTACCATAAAATGTGTTGTGATAGATGAAAGCGGCAAGATTCTGTTCCAGTCCTACGAGCGCCACCTGTCGAAAATCACGGAAAAGGTGACGGAGCTTCTGACAAAGGTCCGGCGGGACGTGGTGCGGGGAGAAACGGCCGCGCTGACCGTTTCCGGCTCGGCGGGAATGGGGATTTCCCAAACCTGCCGCCTGCCGTTCGTGCAGGAAGTCTACGCCACGCACATCGCGGTGGGCCGCCTGTTTCCGGGGGCGGACGCCGTGATTGAGCTGGGGGGCGAAGACGCCAAAATCCTGTTCCTTTCCGGCGGGATGGAGGTGCGCATGAACGGCTCCTGCGCCGGCGGCACGGGCGCCTTCATTGACCAGATGGCGACTTTGCTGAACGTCCCGCTGGACGAGATGGACCGCCTCGCCGCAAAGCACGAGAAGATCTACACCATTGCCTCCCGGTGCGGCGTGTTCGCAAAGTCCGACGTGCAGCCCCTGCTGAACCAGGGCGCCCGCAAGACCGACATCTGCGCCAGCATCTTCGCCGCGGTGGCCAACCAGACCATCGCGGGCCTTGCACAGGGCCGCCCCATCGAAGGAAAAGTCCTTTACCTGGGCGGCCCGCTGACTTTTTTGCCGCAGCTGCGCGCAAGCTTCGACCACGCCCTCAAAATCCAGGGCATCTGCCCCGAAAACTCGCTCTATTACGTGGCGCTCGGCGCGGCGTACTGTAGCGCCGAAGAAGTGGACCTCGGCAAGGCGCTGGAAAACGTGCGGAAATACGGCTGCACCGGCAGCTTTCTCTCCATCCCGCCGCTGTTTACCAGCCGGGCGGAATACGACGAATTCCGCCGCAGGCACGCGCAGTGCAAGGCCCCGCGCGGCGACATCGCCTCGTACCGGGGCGGCGCGTTCCTCGGCATCGACGCCGGGTCCACCACCGTAAAGGCCGTGCTCATCGGCAAAAAAGGCGAAATTCTCAGCTCCATCTACCGGAGCAATTCCGGCAACCCCGTCCCCATTTTCCGGGATTATCTGCTGGACCTGTACCGCCGTTACCCCGGCATCTCTATAGAGGGCAGCGCCGTGACCGGCTACGGGGAAGAACTGCTGAAAAACGCGTTCAACGTGGATTTCGGCATTGTAGAGACGGTGGCGCACTTCACCGCCGCCAAGCGCTTCCGCCCGGACGTGGATTTCGTAATCGACATCGGCGGGCAGGACATGAAGTGCTTCAAAATCCGCAACGGGGCGATTGACAACATCTTCCTGAACGAGGCGTGTTCCTCGGGCTGCGGCTCTTTTCTGCAGACCTTCGCCAGCACGCTCGGCTACGGCATCGCGGAGTTCGCCAGGATGGGCCTGTTCGCCAAGCACCCCGTCGACTTGGGGTCGCGCTGCACGGTGTTCATGAACTCGCAGGTCAAGCAGGCGCAGAAGGACGGCGCCACGACGGAGGACATCAGCGCCGGCCTTTCGGTCAGCGTGGTGAAAAACGCCATCTACAAGGTGATCCGCGTGCCGGACGCCAAGGCGCTGGGCAGAAACATCGTGGTGCAGGGCGGCACGTTTCTGAACGACGCCGTGCTGCGCGTGTTTGAGAAAGAGATGGGGGTCGAGGTCACCCGGCCCGACATCGCCGGCCTGATGGGCGCCTACGGCGCGGCGGTCTACGCCATGAAAAAATCCACCGGCAAAAGCGCCATCATCGGGGAAAAAGAGCTGGAGAACTTCAGGCACGAGGTCCGGGTCACCACCTGCGGCATGTGCAGCAACCACTGCCGGCTGACCGTGAACATGTTCGGCGGCAACCGCCGCTTCATCGGCGGCAACCGGTGCGAAAAGCCGGTCACCAAGCGCTCCGGCAAAAGCGAGCTGGACATGTACGCCTACAAGCTGAAGCTGCTCCGCTCGTACCGGCCGAAGGCGGGGCCGCGCGGGAAAATCGGCATCCCCATGGGCCTGAACATGTACGAGCTGCTGCCGTTCTGGCACACGTTCTTCACCAGGCTGGGGTTCGAGGTGGTCGTTTCGCCGCTTTCCACCCGGGAGCTTTACATCCGGGGGCAGAGCACCATCCCCTCCGACACGGTCTGCTTCCCGGCGAAGCTGATGCACGGGCACGTGCAGGCGCTGGTGGACGCCGGAATCCGGACGATTTTTTACCCGTGCATGTCCTACACCCCCAACGAACACCTCGGCGACAACCACTACAACTGCCCCGTGGTCGCCTATTACCCGGAAGTCATCGGCGCCAACATGCGCTGCCTGAAGGACTGCAACTTCATCCACGGCTATGTGGGCCTTCACCGCAGGCACGATTTTCCGCGCAAGATGTGCGCCATCTTACAGAAGAGCTTCCCCGACATCACGCCGGCGCAGGTGCGCGCCGCCGCAAAGGCGGCGTATGCGGAGTATGCCGCCTTTCTGCACAGGAACCGCAGCAAAGGCGACGAGATGATCGCCGAGGCCAGGCGGCGCCACATGCCCATCATCGTCCTGAGCGGGCGCCCGTACCACCTGGACCCGGAAATCAACCACGGCATCGACAAGCTGATTACCGCGCTCGGCGCGGCGGTCATCTCGGAAGACGTGCTCAGCCCCAAGATGCGGCGCTTCCCCACGCACGTGCTGAACCAGTGGACCTATCAGGCCAGGCTGTACGCCGCGGCGAAATACATCTGCGACAAGCCGGACATGAACCTGGTGCAGCTCGTCTCTTTCGGGTGCGGCATCGACGCGATCACCACGGACGAGGTGCGCCGGATTCTGGAAGAGAGCGGAAAAATCTACACCGAAGTGAAAATCGACGAAATCACCAACCTTGGCGCGGTGAAAATCAGGCTGCGCAGCCTGTTTGCCGCATTGGAGAAATGAGGCGGAATTTTCATTGGCAAAGCTGAAATACAACAGGCGGGGGCGCCTTCTGTTTACCCGGGAAATGAAGCGGGAGTACACCATCCTCGCCCCCATGATGGCCCCGATTCATTTCCGGCTGATGATCAACGTGCTCAGGAACTGCGGCTACCATTTCGAGCTGCTTGACACCTCCAGCCCGAACATCGTGCAGGAAGGGCTCAAATACGTCCACAACGACGCCTGCTACCCCGCCCTGCTGGTCATCGGGCAGTTCATCGACGCGCTGCACTCCGGCAAATACGACTTGAACAAGACGGCGCTGGTCATCACGCAGACCGGCGGCGGCTGCCGCGCCTCCAACTATATCCACCTGCTGCGCAAGGCCCTCAAAAGGGCCGGGCTGCAGCAGGTGCCCGTCCTTTCGCTGAACCTGTCGTTTCTGGAGCACAACCCCGGCTTTCACATCACGCTGCCGATGATCCGCAAATGCGTGGCGGCCCTCGTCTACGGCGACGCGCTGATGCTGCTGCGGAACCAGACGGAAGCCTATGAAGTGCACAAAGGGGAAAGCGACCGGCTGGTGAAAAAGTGGACCGGCATCCTCACCGGCCAGTTCAACCAGGGAAAGGGCCTTTCCCTGAAGCAGCAGGACCGGAACCTGCGCAGAATCGTCCGGGACTTCGCCGCGGTCGAAATCGAGCGCAGGCAGAAAGTCAAGGTCGGCGTCGTGGGCGAAATCTACATCAAATACGCGCCGCTCGGGAACAATCATCTGGAGGATTTTCTGCGCACGCAGGACTGCGAGGTCAACGTGCCGGGCCTGATGAACTTCGCCCTGTTCAAGGTGGACAACCGCCTGGACGACATCCGCCTCTACGGCGGCAACCCCCTCAAATACTTCTTTGTGAACCTGCTGATGAGGTACCTGCTGCGCATGCAGGAGACGCTGATTGCGGCCATCCGGACCGAGCCGCGCTTTCATCCGCCCACCGCGTACCCGCATCTCAAGGGCCTGGTCAAGAACGTGATCGGCTACGGCGACAAGATGGGCGAAGGGTGGCTGCTTACGGCGGAGATGCTGGAGCTGGCCGAGGCGGGGTACGAAAACATCGTCTGCGTGCAGCCGTTCGGCTGCCTGCCGAACCACATCAGCGGCAAGGGAATGATTCACCGCGTCAAGGCGGCGGACCGGCGCTCCAACATCGTCCCCATCGACTACGACCCGAGCGCGACGAAAGTCAACCAGGAAAACCGCATCAAGCTGATGCTGGCGGTCGCGCGCGAAAACCTGGAGCGCAGCCAGGCGCAGAAGCAGGGAAAGGTCTCCTGATTATTCGTCCAGAAGCAGCTCAATCGGGCAGTGGTCGCTCCCCGTGACGGAAGAGAGGATGCTGCTCTCCCGGATTCTGTCCCGGATGGAATCGGAGACCAGAAAATAATCGATGCGCCACCCCGCGTTGTGCTCGCGCGCGTGGAACATGTAGGACCACCAGGTGTAGGCGCCCGTCTGCCCGGGGTGGAGGAAGCGGAAGCTGTCGGTGAAGCCGGCGGCGAGGAGCCGGGTCATCTTCCGCCGTTCCTGGGGGGTGAAGCCCGCATTCTGCACGTTGGTCTTCGGGTTTTTCAGGTCGATTTCCTCATGCGCGACGTTCATGTCTCCGCAGGCGACGACCGGCTTGACGGCGTCCAGCTTCTGCAGATAGGCGCGGAACGCGTCGTCCCACTGCATCCGGTAGCCGAGGCGCGCGAGGCCCCGCTGGGAGTTGGGCGTATAGACGTTCACCAGGTAAAAATCCGGAAACTCGAGGGTGATGCTGCGCCCTTCGCCCGTATGCTCCGCCGCGCCGATGTCGTAGGCGACGGAAACCGGCTTGAGGCGGGTGAAAACCGCCGTGCCGGAATATCCCTTCTTCTCGGCGGAGTTCCAGTACTGCGCATAGCCGGGGAAGTCGATATCCGCCTGTTCGCGCCGCATCTTCGTCTCCTGGATGCAGAAAACGTCGGCCCCGGACGCGGTGAAAAAGTCCACGAAGCCCTTTCCCATGCAGGCGCGCAGCCCGTTCACGTTCCAAGAAATCAATTTCATTTCAGGCGTCCTCTCCCCTCTTTTTGTCAATTATAGCATACTCCCCGCCCTTTCGGCAAACCGGAGCCGACCCTTCGCGGAGCACCGCAAAAGGCCGGGTTTCAGCCGCCGGAGCGGCCTTTCTCAGAAACAGAGGTGTTGTATATGAAAGATCCGCTGGTCACGATGGAAACCGGGAACGGCTGCGTCAAAATCGAGCTGTACCCCGACACTGCGCCAAACACCGTCCGGAATTTCATCTCGCTCGCGCGCAGGGGCTTCTACGACGGGACCATTTTCCACCGCATTATCCCGAACTTCATGATTCAGGGCGGCGACCCCCGGGGAACCGGAACGGGCGGCCCCGGCTACTGCATCCGGGGCGAATTCAGCGCCAACCGCTTTAAGAACGAGCTCAGGCACACCCGGGGCGTGATCTCGATGGCGCGCTCGGTGAACCCGAACAGCGCCGGCTCGCAGTTCTTCATCATGGTGGACGACGCGCCTTACCTGGACGGCGAGTACGCCGCGTTCGGCAAGGTCGTCGCCGGAATGGAAGCGGTGGACCGCATCGTCGCCACCCCGCGCGACTACGACGACCGGCCGCTGAAAGAGCAGCGGGTCAAAACAGTCACGGTGGAGACGTTCGGCGAAACCTACGGCGAGCCGCAGAAAATCGGGCAGTCCTCCCAGCGCTCCCGCCGCTCTTGACAAGGCGCCGGAAATGTGGTAGGATGCTCTGCAATACGAAGAACGTGATGACGGAGAGAGTAGGTCCCGCGCGGCCCTGCAGAGAGCTCTTGGGCGATGGAAAAGGGCGGGTCTGCGGGGGCTGAAGATGGCTCCCGAACGGCGCACCGAGGCAGACCGCTCAGGCTGCGACGCGTGCCGCGCGTTACTGCGGCAGAGTATTTCCGGCCCGCGAGGGCCGGCGTACTCATAAAGGCGCACCGCCGCGAGGCGGGCGCAAAGTTGAAGTGGCACCGCGGAACAAAAGCCGCCTTCAAAGGGAATCAAATCCCTTTGAAGGCGGCTTTCTTTATCCGCGCGGCCCCAAACAGACAAGGAGCGATGAGGAATGAGCAACCAGAAAAAATCCTTTTCCGTCCGCAGGCTTCCGCCCTTCCGGGGCGACATCGTCGGCAGCTTTCTGCGGCCGAAAGCGCTGAAGGAGGCGCGCGCAAAATACAAGACCGGCAAAATCGGCGCGCGGGACCTGCGCACCGTGGAAGACGGCGAAATCCGGAAGCTGGTGGAAAAGGAAAAGGCCGTCGGTCTCAAAAGCGTGACGGACGGGGAATTCCGCCGGTCGTGGTGGCACCTGGACTTCATGTGGGGGCTGGATGGCGTGGAAAAGAAGCTGAGCCGGCACGGCTACCCCTTCCACGGGCTGGAGACGCGCCCCGAGACCGTGCGCCTTTCCGGGAAAATCCGCTTCGGGGAGCATCCGTTCCTGCGGGACTTCAGGTTCCTGAAAGAGGCGGCGGGGGATTCCGTGATTGCGCGCCAGACCATCCCCGCCCCCGCCCAGCTCTGGGCGGAGCTGTTCCGCGAGGGCAACGCGGAGGAGACGCGGGCGGTCTACCCCGACGCGGAGAAGCTGAAAGACGACATCGTGCGCGCCTACCGCGACGCGGTGCAGGCTTTCTACAAAGCCGGCTGCCGCAATCTGCAGCTCGACGACTGCACCTGGGGCATGCTCTGCGACAGGGGCTACCGGGAGTTCCTCAAAAGCAGCGGCGGCGACCCCGGCGCGGACGCCCGCCTGTTCGCGGAGCTCGACAGCCGGGTCGCCGCAGACCACCCGGCGGACATGGCCGTAAACCTGCATGTCTGCCGCGGCAATTACCACTCCGCCTGGGCCGCTTCCGGCGGATACGAGGCCGTCGCGCAGACGCTGTTCGGGGGCGTCGGGGTGGACGCCTTTTACCTGGAATACGACTCTGACCGCGCGGGCGGCTTCGAGCCCCTGCGCTTCATCAAAAACCAGCTCGTCGTCCTCGGGCTGGTCACGTCGAAGAGCCCGGCGCTGGAAGACCCGGCGCTGCTCCGGCGCCGCATTGCCGAAGCGGCGGAATACGTCCCCCTCGACCGCCTGTGCCTGAGCACCCAGTGCGGCTTCGCCTCCACCGAAGAGGGCAACGTCCTCACCGAGGAGGAACAGTGGGACAAAGTCCGCCTTGTGCTGCGGACCGCCCGCTCCGTCTGGGCGGACTGAACCTGCTCCGGCCCGGCATAAAATCCGTGGAAAACAAAAGCCGTACCGGCCGGGACGGAAAAGGGACACTCCCGAAGGCAAAACTGGAAAACATCGCAAGCCGGGCCGGGCCTTCACAGAAAAAGCCGGCCGGAAACACCCGTGAAACCGGGCATCTTCCGGCCGGCCCTTCCGAATCGTTTCCGGCTTTATGGGAAAATCATTTTGCCTTGGGTCTATAAGAATCCTTGAGGGACACGGCGCGGTTGAAAACGGGGCGCTGCGGCGAGCTGTCGCGGCAGTCGGCGCAGAAATAGCCCTGCCGCATGAACTGGAACCGCTCTTCGGGCTTCGCGCCCACCAGCCACGGCTCCACCTTGCAGCCGGTCAGGACTTTGAGGGACTCCGGGTTCACTTCCCGCAGAAAGTCCCCCGCATCCGGGTCCGGCACGGAAAACAGCCGCCCGTACAGGCGCACTTCCGCGTCGGCGGCGGTCTTCGCGTCAACCCAGTGAATCGTGCTCTTCACCTTCCGCCCGTCCGGCGCGTTCCCGCCGCGCGTCTGCGGGTCGTACTCCGCATAGACGGCGGTCACCCTGCCGCGCGCGTCCTTTTCGCATCCGGTGCACCGGACGATATAGGCGGTCTTCAGACGGACTTCGTTCCCCGGGAAAAGCCTGAAGTACTTTTTCGGCGGGACTTCCATGAAATCCCCCCGCTCGATCCAGAGCTCGCGCGAAAAAGTCACGGGCCGGGTTCCGGCCGACGGGTCCTCCGGGTTGTTCTCCACCTCGAACGTTTCGGTCTTCCCTTCCGGGTAATTGGTCAGAATCAGCCGGACGGGCTCCAGCACGGCCATTGCGCGCCGGGCATGCCGGTTCAGGTCCTCCCGCAGGCAGTGCTCCAGAAAGCCGTAGTCCACCGTGCTGTTGACCTTTGCGACGCCGATCTGCTCGCAGAAGCTGCGGATGGCGGCCGGCGTGTAGCCGCGGCGGCGCAGCCCGCAGAGCGTGGGCATGCGCGGGTCGTCCCAGCCGGAGACGACGCCGCGCTCGACCAGCGCGCGCAGCTTGCGCTTGCTCATCACGGTGTTGTTGATGCCGAGGCGCGCAAATTCAATCTGGCGCGGCTTCGCCGGCAGGTCCACATGCTCGATGACCCAGTCGTACAGCGGGCGGTGGTCCTCAAACTCCAGCGTGCAGAGGGAATGGGTCACGCCCTCCAGCGCGTCCTCAATGGGGTGGGCGAAGTCGTACATCGGGTAGATGCACCACTGCGTGCCCGTGCGGTGGTGCGGCAGGTGGTTGATGCGGTAGAGGACCGGGTCGCGTAGGTTGAAGTTGCCGGACGCGAGGTCGATTTTCGCGCGCAGGGTCATGCGCCCATCCTCGAACTCGCCGGCCCTCATCCGGCGGAAAAGGTCCAGGCTCTCCTGCGGCGGGCGGTCGCGGTACGGGCTCTTCGCCGGATGCGTGAGGTCGCCGCGGTACCCGCGCATCTGCTCCGGCGTCAGCTCGCAGACATAGGCCAGACCGCGGCGGATCAGGTCCTCGGCCAGCTCGTACATCTTCGGGAAATAGTCGGAGGCGTAAAAGAAGCGGTCGCCCCACGAAAAGCCGAGCCAGCGGATGTCCTCCTTGATGGCGTCGACGTATTCCTCATTCTCTCTGGTCGGGTTCGTGTCGTCCATGCGCAGGTTGCACAGGCCGCCGAACTTTTCCGCCGTGCCGAAGTCGATGCAGACGGCCTTGGCGTGGCCGATGTGCAGGTACCCGTTCGGCTCGGGGGGAAAGCGGGTGTGCACCCGCTTCCCCTCGAACCTGCCGCCCGGCGCGAGGTCCTTTTCAATCAGCGTATGGATGAAGTTCCCGCTTTGCCCTTCCTTTTCCGGGGCGGGGGATTCCTCTCTCATTTTTCAGGCTCCTTGTCCGTCAGTTTCCGCAGCCCCAGGTTCAGCCGCCTGAGGGCCTCGTCCTTGCCGAGAACGGCGAGGATCTCGAACGCGCCGCCCGGCGTGACCTTCTGCCCCGCGGCGGCGATGCGCACCGGCCACAGCAGGGTGCCGTTCTTCACGCCCAGTTCTTTCGCAAGGCCGGTCAGGCAGGCGCGCAGGGCGCCCGCCGTCCACTCCTCCTGCCGCTGCAGAACCGGAAGGGCCGCGCGGAGCATCTGCGCGGAATTTTCGAGGTTCGTTCTGCTCTTCCTGTTGACGAAATCCTCCGCCGGATACTCCGGCAGCTCGCGGAAGAAGGCGAGCAGCTTCGGGATTTCCGTAAAGCGGGAGATGCGCGGCTGCAGCACGCCGGCCAGCACGTCCCAGGGGCGGTCCCCCTCCGGGAAGACCCGCCGGAAATACGGCATGGCCCTGCGGATGAATTCTTCCTGCGGCATGGCGCGCAGGTACTCGCCGTTGAGCCACAGGAGCTTGTCGTAGTCGAAGACGGCGGGCGACTTGCCGATGCCGTCGATGGAAAAATTCCTGACCAGCTCGTCCAACGTGAAAATCTCCCGGTTGTCCTTCGGGGTCCAGCCGAGCAGGGCGATATAGTTGACGATGACCTCCGGCAGGTAGCCCTCCGCCACAAGGTCGGCGAAGCCGGTCGACCCGTGCCGCTTGGAGAGCTTGGAGACGCTGCCGTCCGGATTTCTGCCCATAATCAGCGGCAGGTGGATATAGACCGGCACCTGCCACCCGAACGCCTCGTACAGCAGCTTGTACTTCGGCGTGGAGGTCAGGTATTCGCATCCGCGCACGACGTGCGTGATGCGCATCAGGTGGTCGTCCACCACATTGGCAAAGTTATAGGTGGGGAAGCCGTCGGACTTCAGCAGAATCTGGTCCTCCAGCTCCCTGTTTTCGATGGTGATGGGCCCGTACACCACGTCATCGAAGGTGGTGGAGCCCTCCAGCGGCATCTTCTGCCGGATCACGTGGGGCGTGCCCGCCGCCAGCAGGCGCTCCACCTCCTCTTTCGGCAGGTTGCGGCAGTGGCGGTCGTATCCGCCGCCGTTCTCCCCCCTGGCCGCGTGGAGGGCGTCAAGCCGCTCTTTCGTGCAGAAGCAGTTGTACGCCTTGCCCTCCCGCACAAGCTGTTCCGCATATTTTTTATAAATCGGCTTGCGCTGGCTCTGCACATAGGGCCCGTAAGGGCCGCCGATATCCGGCCCCTCGTCGTGCCGGAAGCCGACCTGCGCCAGCGTCCGGTATATCACGTCCTCGGCGCCTTCCACATAGCGTTCCCGGTCGGTGTCCTCAATCCGGAGGATGAAATCCCCCCCGTTCGATTTCGCAATCAGGTATTCAAACAGCGCCGTCCGCAGGTTCCCGACATGCATAAAGCCCGTCGGGCTCGGTGCAAAGCGGGTGCGCACTTTCTGAGACACAGACAACCCCCCTGAGTTTTTGCCGCTTTCTCCGGGCCGGCGCGGTCCGGAGCGTTTCGTTCTTAATTATACCAAATTTCGGGACAATTATCAATGCGAAGCCTGCCCCGCGCCCCTCCGCACGGAAAGCAGGTGAAATCGGGCTTGATAAAAGCCTGCCGGAAACTGCCGGCAGGCTTTATTCCGCTCAATTCCGTTATCGGGAGCGCGGCGCGGCATGCCGCGCCGGCTTCCTCACGGGCGGCGGTATGTGCCGTGCAGGATGGGGCTGACCTTTTTGTACAGCAGAGCGGTTACAACAGAAACCAGCACCCCTTTCAGCAGATTGAACGGCACCACCGCGAACAGAATCAAAGTTCCGAGGTCTGTGATGGCCGGGTTGACCTGCGTTCCCATCTGAACGAAGGTGCCCAGCGGCAGGTGCATCACACCGGCAAACAGCGGCAGCAGCACATAGGCGTTGGCTAGGCTGCCGGCGACCGTCATCAGCAGCGTCCCCGCGGCCAGACCGAGCATGGCGGTGCGGCGCGTTTTACGGCGCTTGTAAATCAGGGCCGCCGGCACCACCATGCAGCACCCGATCACGAAATTGGCAAAGTCCCCCACGCCGGCCGTCGAGCTGCCGTGGATGAAAAAGTAGAGCACGACCTTGACCAGCTCAATCATCACCCCCGCGAGCGGGCCGATGGCGAAGCCGCCGATCAGCACCGGAATTTCGCTCAGGTCCAGCTTGTAAAACCCCGGCGCGAACCAGAGCGGGATCTCCACCATCATCAGCAGAAAAGCCATGCCGCCCAGGATGCCGACCTGCGCCACCGCCCGGATGTCGAACCGGGAGGCCCGATTCGCCGCATTTTTTGCGTTCTCCATTTCTGAAAACCCCTTTTTTCCGCTGTCCACGGAAAAAGCCCCACAGGCATGCCTGTGGGGCAAAAAAACACCGTAAAGCGTGTTCTTCTTTCGTCCGGACTCTACCGTCGGCTCCGGAATCGCGCCGGAATCTGCCAAAAGGCTCGTGGGCTTGTCGGCCTTGCGCCGCATCACCACCGGTGGGGAATTTCACCCCGCCCCGAAGACAGCTGTTAATTTAGCTGTATGATACCACACCATGCTCCGCCTGTCAAGGCGGCGTCAGGAAAGTTCCTGGTATTGTTTCGGGACGCTGCCGTCGATGATTTTCTGGACAAAGGCGCGGCTGAAGTCCTTCGTGCGGGCGCGGACGCCGTGGCTTTTCGCCAGGGCGTCGGTGTATTCGCTGAACGGGTAAATGGTGATGCCGGAAAAGCCGGCCCCGTAATGGGTGACGATGGGCGTGAACTTCATCCCGGAGTAGGAGGTCTTGCCGGTCCGTCCGCTCTTGGTCATCGTGACCGTAAGCAGGCCGCTGACCAGGTTGCGGCCGTAAAGCTGGGCGGAAACGAAGTTGCCCAGCGCGAAGGCGACCGGGCACTTCGCGCCGTCGGAAGCGCGCGTGAGCAGCGTCAGCTTCTGCACCACGTGCGGGTGGTTGCCGAAGATGATGTCCGCGCCCCAGTCCACCATCTGCTGGGCGAGGGTCTTCTGGCTCTGCGTCAGGGTGTAGGTGTCCTCGGTGCCCCAGTGGACCGAAACGACCACCACGTCGGCCATGCTTTTCGCCTTTTTTATCAGCCGCTGAATCAGCGCCGTGTCCTTTGCGTAAATCAGCCGGTACTGCGAGTTTTTGGGCAGGTACCTGCCGTTGGTCATCTCGGTCACGCCGATATGAGCGGTCCGGATGCCCTTTGCCGTCACGATGCGGATGTTCTCGAGGTCCGCGTCGCTGCGATACGCGCCGACGACCTTCACGGGCTTCGTGTCCCAGTAATCGAGCGTCGCCCTGATTCCCTTTTCGCCCATGTCCAGGATATGGTTGTTGGCGTGGTTAATCACGTCGAACCCAGCGCCGACCAGTGCGTCCCCCACCTGCGTGGGGGAATTGAACAGCGGGTAGTTCGACGGCGGCAGCACCCGGCCCGCCAGCACGGTCTCCTGGTTGACGACGGCGACGTCCGCGGCGCGGATTCGGCCGGCGACACGCGCATACACCGGGGTGAAGTCATAGCCCTTCCCCCCCGCGCGCTGCTGCGCCTGCTTGTAGATTCTGCTGTGAATCAGGTCGTCCCCCGCGCCGAGGACGGTGATGGAAACGTCCCCGGAAGGCGCCTGCTGCGACGGCGCCCCGGCTGCGGAGGAAGCCGGGGCGCCCGCCGGCCGGGAAACCCGCGCCCCTTCCGAAACGGCGCCCCCGCCGGCCGGAGCGTTCAGCCGGGAAGGAAGAACCGCATAGAACCCCGCCGCCAGAACCAGGACCGCCAGAAGCCCGAGGAAAAGCTTTCTGCCTCTTTTTTTGTCCGTCCGCCCGTATCTGCGCAAATCCCCTTCACCCTTTTTTCAGTATTTTACTTGAAATCCAGTTCAGTATATCATGAATGTACGGGCTTTTCTATAAAACTGTAAATAACGCCGGGCGCACGTGCGGAAAAGGGCATTGCCATGCGGTTTTTTTGTTGCTATAATATGGAGAAGGAACGAATTGGCTTTTTCGGGCCTCTTCTGTATTTTTCCTGGATTTTTACGAATCATTCCGCTCAAAATATAAAGAATTTTATAAAGTATCGCTGCATCGCGGCGAAGGCGGAGGGGAACCGATGAATCACAAAAAGGACATGAAGGAAGCCGCCGTTATCGATATCGATTCCAACGCGCTGAAGATGCGGATTTCCCAGCTCAAGAAGGGCCGGATTGTCGACATCGACCGCCTGGAGCGCCCCATCCGGGTCGGGCACGAAGTTTTCACGGACGGCAGAATCAGCTTTGAAAGCCTGCGTGAGCTCTCTTCCCTTCTGCGGGGCTACAGCGAAATCATGAAGGAGTACGGCGTGGGAAAATACCGGGTCGTCGCGACGACCGCTCTGCGCGAGGCCGCCAACCGCGCCTATATCCTCGACCAGCTCAAAATCCAGAACGGCATGACGGTCGAAGTGCTGGAGGAAGACCAGGAAAAGACGCTGATTTACGACCGGGCACTGGAACTGCTGGAGGAAGAGCAGAAGAAGGATGAAAAGACGAACGCGCTGATCGCCTACATCGGGGCCGGGACCATCGGCCTCTGCGTCTTCGAGGGGGAACAGGCGGTCTTTACGCAGAACATCCCGATGGGCTCGCTCAAACTGCACGAGATGCTCGGCAGCATCCGGAACCTGACGGGCGACTACCACACCGTGGTCGAAGAGTACCTCGACACCGTCATCAACCGCGCCGCCATCCCGTTCCAGAAAGGGCCCGTCTCCAAGCTGGTGCTGACGGGGGGATGCATCCGCCTGATTGCGAGGCTCTGCTCCGTGAAGCCCTCCAGGGGCTGCTTTGAGCTGGAGGCGAAAAAGCTGCGCGCCCTTTTCAAGGCGGTCTGCTCGATGCCGCAGGAAAAGGCCGCCCTGACCTATAAAATCTCGGAGGAGGACGCCGAGCTTCTGTTTTCTTCTCTGGCCATCATCATTCACCTGCTGGGCTTCGCCACCTCCGAAAAAATCGTCTTCATGCAGGCGGAGCTGTGGGACACCCTGATACAGCACATGCTGGTTCCGAAAAGCCGGAGCAAATATCTGGACCGCGTCTGCGAGAGCGCGCTCTCCTGTGCGCGGGAAGTCGCTGCGGCCTACCGGTGCAACGCCGTGCACTCCGAGTGCATCCGGAACTACGCGTGCAAAATCTTCGACCGGATGAAGGGCGCCCACGGGCTGGACCGCCGCAAGCGGCTGCTGCTGGAGCTCGCCTCCATCCTGCACGAAAGCGGCTATTACGTGGCCGCAAGGCAGCACCACATCAGCTCGTTCGACCTGATCAAGGACACCGGAATCTACGGCATGACGGACGAGGAAATGCTGATTGCGGCCTGCGTCGCGCGGTACAACGAGTTCGACGTGCCCGACTTCGACAGCCCCCTTCTGCGGGACCTGAGCGTGAAGAACCGGCTGGTCGTCTCGAAGCTGGTGGCCATTTTCCGCCTGGCGAACGCCCTCGACAAATCCCACCGGCAGAAGCTCGGCGAAATCAAGGCGCGCGTGCAGGGGAACCGGCTGCTGATCTCCGCGAAGAGCGACGCCAACCTCTATCTGGAAAAATGGGCTTTCGAGCAGTGCGCGCCGTTCTTTCAGGAAGTGTTCGGCTATCATCCCGAGCTCTCCATCAAATCTCCGCTGGTCTAAAAGTACATGTCGGGAAGGTTGTGGAGTTTTTGTCTGAACCGGAAAAGAAAACTGAAAATAAATTTCCCTACATCAACCGGGAACTGAGCTGGATGGATTTCAACGCGCGCGTGCTGGAAGAGGCGTTTAACCGGCGCAACCCCATCATGGAGCGGATGAACTTTCTCGGCATCACCGAATCGAACCTCGACGAATTTTTCATGGTCCGCGTGGCCGGCGTGCAGGAGCAGGTCGAGTCGAATTATCTGGTCAGCGACCCGTCGGGGCTGAACCCCCCGCAGCTGCTGCCGCTGCTCTCCGCCAAAATCCACAGATTCACGGAAAAGCAGCATTCCTGCCTGAACCGCTCCCTTCTGCCCGCGCTGAAAAAGCTCGGCATCCGCTTCCTCCGCCCCGAGGAGCTGGACGAGCCGCGGCAGCGGTACCTGGCGGACTATTTCGACAAGGTGCTGTTCCCCGTGCTGACGCCGCTCGCGGTGGACCGCAGCCGCCCGTTCCCGCTGCTGGCGAACAAGAGCCTGAACATCGCCGTGCGGCTGGACCGGGGCGGCGAGACCTATTTCGCGGTGGTGCAGGTCCCCTCCATCCTGCCCCGGTTCCTGCAGCTTCCGGCGGAAGGGAGCGGGCAGGATTTCGTGCTGCTCGAAGACATCGTGGTCTGGAAGCTGGAAGAGCTGTTTGAGCTCAACGACATCCGCTCGTCCTGCGCCTTCCGCATCACGCGCAATTCGGACCTCGACATCGACGAAGACACCGAAGACCTGCTGAGCGAAATCCGCAAGTCCATCAAAATGCGCAAGCGCGGCAAACCCGTCCGGCTGGAGCTTTCGCGGCGGCACGACCGCGAGACCGAGGCCTTTCTGAAAGAGATGCTCGAAATCGGGGACGACGAGACCTACGAAATCTCCGGGCCGCTCGATTTGACCTTCTGCACCCGGTTCTGCGCGCTGCCGCAGTTCAAGTCCCTGCGCTACCGGCCGATTCGTTCCGTCTACCCGCCGGCCGATTTTTACGGCTACGACGACATCTTCAAAGCCATCCGGGAGCGCGACCGGATGGTGCACCACCCCTACGAGAGCTTTGAGACCGTGGTGGATTTCGTGCGGACCGCCGCCGAGGACAAAAACGTGCTCGCCATCAAGCAGACCCTGTACCGCGTCAGCGGGCATTCCCCCGTTGTGGCGGCGCTGATACGCGCGGCGGAAAACGGCAAGCAGGTCACCGTGCTTGTGGAGCTGAAGGCGCGCTTCGACGAAGAGAACAACCTGCGCTGGGCCAAAAAGCTGGAGCAGGCCGGCTGCCACGTGATCTACGGCCTGGTGGGCCTGAAAATCCACTGCAAGATTCTGCTGGTGGTGCGCCGGGACGAGGACGGCATCCGCCGCTACGTCCACCTCGGCACCGGGAACTACAACGACAGCACCGCGAAAATCTACACGGACCTCGGCCTGTTCACCTGCCGCGAGCCCTACGGGACGGACGCCTCTTCCCTGTTCAACGTGCTGACCGGCTACTCCCGCCCGCCGGAGTACAACCGCTTCGTCGTGGCGCCGGACGGGATGCGCGCCTTTTTCCGGCGGATGATCGGCCTGGAGGCCGAAAACGCAAAAAAGGGCCTGCCCTGCGGAATCACGGCGAAAGTCAACTCCCTGGTGGACCCGGAAATCATCGGTCTGCTGTACCGGGCCTCGGGCGCGGGCGTGCCCATCCGCCTGCTGGTGCGCGGCATCTGCTGCCTGATCCCCGGCGTGGCGAAAGTCAGCGAAAAAATCACCGTCCACAGCATCGTGGGCCGCTTTCTGGAGCACAGCCGCATCTTCCGGTTTGAAAATGCGGGCGACCCCAAAATCTTCTTCGGCAGCGCGGACTGGATGCCGCGGAACCTCGACCGCCGCGTGGAGTTGGTCTTCCCCATCGAGGACGAAAAGCTGAAGCTGCGCGCCTTCCGCATCCTCGAGCTGATGTGGAACGACAACATCAACACCCGCGTCATGCGGGCGGACGGGACCTACATCCGCGCCGACCGGCGCGGAAAGGCGCCCTGCAACTGCCACAAGGAATTTTTCCACCAGGCCGTTCAGGCCGCCGAAAGCCTGAAAAAAGGGGACCGGTCGAAGCTGTACGAGCCGGTGCGCGCCCCCGAGGAAAAAGGCAGGGAAGAGGGCACCGCACAGTAGTGCGAAAAATAAAAGGAGGAACGGAACAGCAGTGAGAAAAATCGGGATTCTGACCAGCGGGGGCGACTGCCAGGGGCTGAACGCCGCAATCCGCGGAATCGGGAAGTCCCTCTACACCAGGTTTGGCAGGGATGTCGTCCTCTACGGCATCCGCGACGGATACCGCGGACTGATTGAGGGCATCTTCCAGCCGATGGCCGTGGGGGATTTTTCCGGGATTCTGACGCTCGGCGGGACCATTCTCGGAACGTCGCGCCAGCCGTACAAATCCCTGTGCCGGGCGGAAAAGACCGGCGCCCAGGTGGTGGAGAGCATGAAGAAGACCTACGCCCGCCTCGGCCTCGACTGCCTGGTGATTCTGGGCGGCAACGGGACGCACAAGACGGCCAACCTCCTCTCCAAAGAGGGCCTGAACATCGTCACCCTTCCCAAAACCATCGACAACGACATCTGGGGCACCGACATCACGTTCGGCTTTTCGAGCGCGGTGGAGATCGCCACCCACGTGATCGACTGCATCCATACGACGGCGACTTCGCACAGCCGCGTCTTCATCGTGGAGATCATGGGCCACAAGGTCGGCTGGCTCACTCTGTACGCCGGCATCGGCGGCGGCGCGGACGTGATTCTGGTGCCGGAGATGCCCTACGACACCGACGAAATCGTCGAGTCGCTCCACCGGCGCAACCGCAGCGGAAAGCGGTTTTCCATCCTCGCCGTGGCGGAGGGGGCCGTCTCGCAGGACGAGGCCGGCCTGAGCCCGAAGGAACTGCACAGCGAGCAGAAAAAGAAGAAGCACCCCTCCGTCTCCTACCGGCTGGCGGAAGAAATCGGCCGGATGACCGGGCAGGAAATCCGCGTGACGGTGCCGGGGCACATCCAGCGCGGGGGTACCCCCTGCCCCTACGACCGCGTGCTGGCCACGCGGTTCGGCACGGCCGCGGCGGAGCTGGTCGCACGGGAAAAATACGGGCGGATGGTCGCCATGAGAGACAATAAAATCGTCTCGGTGCCGCTGGAAGACGTCGCGGGAAAGCTCAAGAAAATCCCGTCCGGCTGCGAGCTGGTCTCCACCGCCCGCGACATCGGCGTCAGCTTCGGCTGCAAAATCTGACGGAATCGGAGGAAGAATCCCAAATCATGCGATACACAAGAAAAAGCGCCTCCCGCGGGCTGTCGCCGGCGGCAACCGTGCTGATTGCCGCCGCCTTTTTCGTCGGCCTGTATGCGGGCGGAAAAAGCGCCGCGCCCGCGGCGCAGCCGGCCGCCGGCGGCGGAACGCAGGTTCAGGCGCAAAACGTGCAGTACTACTTCCCCAGGGCGGGGCAGAAAGCGCAGCCCCGGCTGGTCGAAGTCATCGACTCGGCCCGGAAGGACCTCGACGTCGCCATCTACAGCTTTACGGACCAGGGCACCGCCGAAGCCATCGAGCGGGCGAAGCGGCGCGGCGTCGCGGTGCGCATCATCACGGACCGGCAGCAGTCCGCCGGGCAGTACCAGAAGGTGCTGCTGGACCGGCTGGCCGCGGACAAAATCCCGGTGAAAGTGGATTCCCACAGCGGAATCATGCACCTGAAAGTGACCGTAGCCGACGGAAAGGTCGCGACGACGGGGAGCTTCAACTACACCAAATCGGCCGAAAACGCGAACGACGAGGTCTTCGTCGTCCTGCGGGACGAAAAGGTCGCGCAGGACTTCGAGGCGGAATTCACCCGCATGTGGAACGACGCGCAGGACTACGAAAACTATAAAAGCTGAAGCGCCGGGCCGCGCTGCGTCTGCGGTAATATTTGTTACATGTTTTTGTATTGAAAGGGGTATGAGCCGCATGTCCAATTTTGCATGGCTGCCCTTCATAAAATATTCTGGAATCGCTTTTAAGGGATTTCGCTTTTCCTGTTATCATCATCGCAGGATTTAAAGTAATAAAGGTGTTAAACCGAAAGGAAAAATAGCCGGAAGTGCGGGCCGGGCCGCCTTGACAAGCGGGCCGGCCCGGATTATTCTGAAAGGCCGGGGGTGTTTTTTTATGCCCGAAATGCCAGTTGCAGGATGGATACGATGAAAAAACAAAGTAAGAAGCGGGCGGCGGCCGCCCTGATCCGGCCCCTGCTGCGGGGCACCGGTCGCCTTTTTGCCGGAGCGGTGGTCTTTTCGCTGCTCAACACCGTCTTGAGCGCGTCCCTTCCCCAAATCATCCGGGTTGCGGTCGATTCGGTGTTCGCCGGCAGACCCCTTCCCGGCCGGCTGGGGAAGCTGCTGGCACCCGTCCTCGCCGACCCCCCGCGCGCGCTGCTGCTGGCGGCGGGCGCCACCCTGCTGACGGCCGCCCTGGCGGGCCTGTGCAGCTATCTGGGGCAGATGGGGATTGCCCGGGGGTCGGAGGCGTTTGTCAAATCGCTCCGCGACCGGCTGTTCGAGCACATCCAGAAGCTGCCGTTCTCCTGGCACAGCCGGAACCAGACGGGCGAAATCATCCAGCGCTGCACTTCCGACGTGGAAGTCATCCGCCAGTTTGTCAGCACGCAGCTGCTGCAGGTGTTCCGCATCGTCTTCCTGGTGGCGGTCTCGCTGGGCGCCATGTTTTCGATGGACCGGAAAATCTCGCTGATCGCCTGCGCGTTTCTGCCGGCCGTCGGGGCGTATTCGTGCGTGTTTCACTTCAAAATCGCCCGGCGGTTCCGCACGGCGGACGAGGCGGAGGGGCAGCTTTCCGCCGACGTGCAGGAAAACCTGACCGGCGTGCGGGTGGTGCGGGCCTTCGGGCGCGAACGCTTTGAAATCGGCCGGTTCGACAAATTGAACGAGCGCTTTTCGCGCCTCTGGATTCGCCTGGGCTCCCTGCTGAGCCTGTACTGGGGGACCAGCGACCTGATTATCGGCCTGCAGGTCCTCACGGTGACCGTTGCGGGCATCGCCGAAACCGTGGGCGGGGGCATCACGCTCGGCGAATTTCTGGCCTTCGTGTTCTACAACTCGACCCTGGCGTGGCCCATCCGCAGCCTGGGGCGCGTGCTGTCCGAGATGAGCAAGGCCGGCGTCTCCGCCGAGCGCGTGGCAGAGATTCTCGCCGCGGAGGAGGAAAAAGACCCGCCGGGCGCCCTGGAACCCCCGATGGACGGCGACATCGCGTTCCGCCATGTGACCTTCGGCTACGGCGGGCAGGAGCCGGTCCTGAAAGGCGTGGATTTCACGATTCCGGCCGGCAGCACCTTCGCCGTCCTCGGCGGCACGGGGAGCGGAAAATCCACGCTGGCGCATCTGCTGGACCGCCTGTACGAGCTGCCGCCGGAATGCGGCAGCATCACCGTCGGCGGGGTGGGGATTTCTAAAATCAAGCTGTCCCATCTGCGCCGCAACGTCGGAATCGTGCTGCAGGAGCCTTTCCTGTTCTCCCGCACAATCCTCGAAAACATCCGCGCGGCACGGCCCGGCGCCACCCGCGAAGAAGTGCGGCGCGCCGCGCGCGCCGCCTGCGTGGACGGCGACATCGAGGCTTTCGCCGACGGGTACGACACCATGGTCGGCGAGCGCGGCGTGACCCTTTCCGGCGGGCAGAAGCAGCGCGTCGCCATCGCGCGGATGCTGCTGCAGCGGGCGCCCATCCTGATTTTCGACGATTCGCTCTCCGCTGTGGACGCCGAAACGGACGCCAGGATACGCGCGGCGCTCCGGCAGAGCCTCGGCGGGGCCACGGTCATCCTGATTTCGCACCGGATTACGACGCTGATGCAGGCCGACCGGATTCTGGTGCTGGACCGCGGGAAAGTCGCGGAGCTCGGAACGCATGAAGAGCTGGTCCGCCGGGACGGCATCTACAGGAAAATTTATGAGATTCAGATGAACGGCGCCGACCGCGCGCTGCTGAGAGAGGGGGAAGCCCGCGATGGGGTATGAGGAAGAGGAATACACCGCCTCGTTCAGCCTGAAAATCTGGAAGGGCCTTTTCCCCTACCTGAAACCGTACCGGCGCATGCTGCTGGCGATTTTTCTGCTGAACCTGGGCTGCGCGGCGATGGATATCCTGCTGCCGCAGTTCCAGCAGTACGCCATCAACCATTTTATCCAGTCTGGCACCACGGGCGGGCTGGCTCTTTTCGCAGGGGTTTACGGGGCAGTCGTCGTGCTGCAGACGCTGTTCGTGATGGGTTTTACGCGCAGGTGCATCCGCGTGGAGATGAACCTCGGGCGCGACCTCAAGCGCGCCTGCTTCGTCCATCTGCAGACGCTTTCGCTCTCTTACTACAACACGACGCCGGTCGGGTATATCCTTTCCCGCGTGATGAACGACACGGACCGCATCGCCCAGATCGTCGCGTGGAACCTGTGCGACATGCTGTGGGCGGCCGCTTACCTGGTGGGGGTGTTCGCGGCCATGCTGGCGATGAACGCCCGGCTCGCCCTGGCGGTGATTCTGGTCGTCCCGGCGCTCGCCCTGGCCACCTTTTACTTTCAGAGCCGCATTCTGCTGTGGAACCGGCGCGTCCGCAGGAACAACTCCCGAATCACCGGCGCCTACAACGAGGGAATCATGGGCGCGAAAACCTCCAAAACGCTGGTGACGGAGGACGAAAACAGCCGCGGCTTCCGGAAAATCAGCGAAGAGACGCGCATCGCGTCCGTCCGCGCGGCGCGCATGAACGCCCTGTACATCCCGCTGGTCCTGTTCCTCGGTTCGGCCGCCACGGCCGCCGTCCTCGTGCGCGGCGGCGGCATGGTCCTGCGGCACACGCTCCTGATCGGCACTCTTTCCGCTTTCGCGTCCTATGCGGTCGGAATTCTGGAGCCGGTGCAGGAACTGGCCCGAAGCTTTTCGCTGGTCGTCGCTGTGCAGACGAACATCGAGCGCGTGACCGGCCTGCTGGAAAAGAAACCGGGCGTCGTCGACCGCCCGGAAGTCGCCGAAAAATACGGCGACGCGTTTCATCCGAAACGGCAAAACTGGGAGCCTCTCCGGGGCGACATCGAGTTCCGGGATATTTCCTTCCGCTACCCGGACGGAAAGGAAAACGTGCTGGAGCATTTCAGCCTGAAAATCCCCGCCGGGACGACGGTCGCCATCGTCGGGGAGACGGGCGCGGGCAAGAGCACGCTGGTCAACCTGGTCTGCCGCTTTTTCGAGCCCACCGCCGGCCGGATTCTGATAGACGGCCGGGATTACCGGGAACGCAGCCAGCTCTGGCTGCACAGCAACATCGGGTATGTGCTGCAGAGCCCCCACCTGTTCTCCGGCACGGTGCGCGAAAACATCCGGTACGGCCGGCTGGACGCCGACGACGAAGAGGTGGAGCGGGCTGCGGCGGCCGTCGGCGCGGACCGGGTCGCGGCCAGGCTGGAAAACGGCTACGACACCTGTGTGGGCGAGGGCGGCGACCTGCTCTCCACGGGGGAAAAGCAGCTGATTTCCTTCGCGCGCGCGGTGCTGGCCGACCCGCGCATCTTCATCCTCGACGAGGCGACTTCCTCCATCGACACCCAGACGGAGCAGCTGATTCAGGCCGCCACCGCCCGCCTGCTGAAAGGGCGCACCTCGTTCCTGATTGCCCACAGGCTCTCCACCATCCGCCGCGCCGACCTGATTCTGGTCGTGCGGGACGGCAGAATCGTAGAGCGCGGCACCCACGCGCAGCTTCTTCGGGAGCGCGGCTATTACCGCGAGCTCTACCTGCGCCAGTTCGAGGAAGAAACCGCCGCCGGCGCTCTGAATGCCGGGACATAAGTTTTGAAGGCAAAAACACCTGCCCCGCGAATAAACCGCCCCCGGCAAGGGAAAATACAGGCAGATGAAAAAAGATTTTAGCACTCATATAGTTAGAGTGCTAAAATTAATAGTTTAGTCACAAAATATCTGTTTTTAGTTCACATTGCGTGCTTATACTGAAATTGTTGAAAGGAACGGAAGGTTTTCCCGGAAACAGAAATTTTGAAATGGGGGTTTGGGTATGTTTGATTTGATTCCTTTTGAACACAGAAACGGCTCCATTTTCGACACGTTCGACCGGATGATGAACGACAGCTTTTTCGGTGGGTTGGGGAACGAGTACGCCCCCTGCCGCACGGACATTATCGACAAGGGGGACAAATACCAGCTGAAGGCCGATATGCCCGGCTTCAACAAAGAAGACATCAATATCGACGTTCAGGGCGACCAGCTGACCATTTCGGCGGAGCATAAGGAAGAGGCAAACGAGGACAAAAAGGGCTTTGTCCGCAGAGAGAGAAGGTACGGCGCGCTGAGCCGCAGCTTCGACATCGAGGGCATCGACGCCGACCGCATCACGGCCGCCTATAAAAACGGCGTCCTGCAACTGGACCTCCCGAAGGTCGAGAAATCCCAGCCGCAGGGCCGCAAGGTTCAGATTCATTAACCGGCGCCCGAACGGGCCGCCGCAGAAAATCAGAAGGGCCTCCCACAAAAAGGGAGGCCCTTCTGATTGATGTTTTTATCGAAAAATCAGGTTCAGCAAAAGCAGAAGCGTCACGCCCGGAATTCCGGCTACGCCGGAAACGCCCAGCGTCAGCGGGCTGACGGGCAGGGTGACCCCCGTCATCATCCCGGTCAGATTGACGGCCGCCAGCGCGCAGAAACCGACCAGAATGCCGCCGATCGCATGGCGGACGGGCCGTTTGGATTTCATCCCGACCTGGATGAGCACCAGCAGAAGAAAAACGCCGAGAACGCAAAGCGCAACCACCGTCGTCTGCTGCAAAACGGCATTCCACCCATTCCTCTAAATTTGAAAAGCGGCGCAGTTCACGCCCTCCTGCTTGGCAAGGCTCAGCAGATAGCGGTACCGGGCGCGCAGTTCCTCCCGCTGGTAGATGCAGGCGTCGATGAGGTCCCGGTCGCATTCCTGCTGGAACCAACATTCGTTGTATGCAAGCCGGCGGGAAACGTCCCTGATTTCTGAAAGCAATTTTTGTTTGTCCGTCTCCGTTTTTTCGACTTTGCAGTCGTTCCGCAAAAAAAGCTTCAGCACAGATTCCATACTAACAATTCCGCCTTCCGGATTATATTTATGTTAGTAGGATGGGCATTTATTCCAAAAAATATACGGAAACTGCCAAATTATTTGCTTTCTGTTTCCCCTGCGTAAAAAAAGTCGATTCTGCCGCTCGCCACGTCCGCGGATGCGACGCGAATGTGCAGCGGGGTGCCGATTGTCAAACGGTTGCCGGTCCTGGAATCCACCTGCGACAGCACACCGTCGAAGGTGTAATCGGAATTCGGGAAGCTCTCCATCGGGACGAAGCCCTCCACCGTGTTTTCCAGCTCCACAAAGACGCCGTGCTGGGTGACGCCGCTGACGACCCCGTCGTAGGCCTCGCCGACATGGCGGGTCATGTACTCCGCCATATAGCAGTCTTCCGCGCTCCGCTCGGCGGTCATCGCGCGCACTTCGGCGTCGGACGAGCGCTTCGCCGCCTCGGCGGCGAACTTGCCGTACCGGTCGCTCAGGTCCTGCTTCTCTTTGGCGGCAAGCGCGGCGGAAAGGATTCGGTGGATGGCCGTGTCCGGGTAGCGGCGGATCGGCGAGGTGAAGTGGCAGTAGTCTTCCAGCGCCAAGCCGAAATGGCCCACCGGGTTCACGTCGTAGCGCGCCTTGGCCATGGTGCGCAGCAGCTGGTGAGAAATCACTTTCTGCACGGGGGTGCCCGCCGCCTGGCCCAGAATATCGGCAAAGTCGGCCGGCTCCACCTTTCCTTTCTTTTTCAGCGGTTTGGAGTTCAGCCCCACCGCATCCACAAGCTGAATCAGCGTCTGGACGCGGTCCGGGCTCGGCGACTCGTGGATGCGGTAGACGAACGGCAGCTTGGCCTTTTTGGCCAGCATGGCGGCGGCGCGGTTGGCGGTGATCATCAGGTACTCGATCATCTGCTCGGCCTCGCCGCTGTGGCGGGGATGCACGTCGATGCAGACGCCGTTCTCGTCGAGGGTGAACTCCGACTCCGTGCTCTCCAAATCCACGACCCCGGCCTTTTTAAACTGGGTCTTCAGCACCCCGGCCAGCTCCCTCGCCGCATGGAGCGAATCCATCACGGGCGCGTATTTTCCGCGCAGCGCCGCGTCCGCCGTGCCGTCGAACAGGCGGTTCACCTCGGTATAGACGCCGCGCACCTTCGAGCAGATCACGCTCTTGTGGAACCGATACGAGAGGATCTGCCCCGCTTCATCCAGCTCAATCAGGGCGGAAAAGGTCAGCTTGTCCTCCCCCGCGTTCAGAGAGCACGCTCCGTTGGAGAGCGCTTTCGGCAGCATCGGCACCACGCGGTCCGCAAAATAGACGGAGGTGCCGCGGCTGAGGGCCTCGCGGTCCAGCACGCCGCCCTCCCGCACATAATGGGAGACGTCCGCGATATGCACGCCGAGGCGGTACCCATGCTCCGTCCGGCTGACGGAGATGGCGTCGTCCAGGTCCTTCGCGCCCGCATCGTCAATGGTGCAGACCGGCAGGGCCCGCAGGTCCAGCCGGTCCTTCAAGTCCGCCTCGGCAATCGGGCGGGAAGCGCTCGCTTCCGCCTCCGCCAGGGCTTCGGGGGAAAAGTCGGGCTGAATCCCGTTCTGGTCGAGGATGGCGTCGACGCAGATTTTCGCGCTCCCCGCGCTGCCGTACACCTTGACGACTTCCGCCTCCAGCTCCGAAGAATGGTTCTTCCGCCGGACTTTCGCCTGGACCTTGTCACCCTCTTTCGCCTTTACGTCGCCCTTTTTTGCCACCGGAATCGCATAGCGCACGGCGATGTCCGTATCCAAAACGAGGGTGCCGTCCTCCATTTTCAGCGTGCCCGTGACCAGGCGGTTTCCCTTTTCGGCAACTTTGCCGACCTCGGCGCTCTGCCCCTTCGGGCCCGTCCTGATGTTGTTCAGAAGGACATGGTCGCCGATAAACGCGTCCTTGAGCTTGTCGGAATGGATGAACAGGTCGTCCCCGCCGTCGTCCGGCCGCGCGAAGGCGAATCCCCTGGAATAGGAGACGATGGTCGCCTCGACCGCGCTGCTCTTTTCCGGCAGATGGACGCGCCCCTTTTTGCTGACGGTGATTTTCCCGTCCTGCTCCAGCCCGTCCAGCGCCTGAAAAAAGGCCTTTTTCTGCGAGCGCCTGACCCGCAGCTCTTTCAGCAGGTCGCGGATGGGCAGACTCTGCCCCGATTCCTCAAGGCACCGGATGATTTGATTCTCAATCTCTTTCACTTGCTTCCTCCCATATCTTCCCGGATATGACGGATGATATTTGATTGATACAAGAAACGCCCCGCTTTTCCAGCGGGGCGAAAAAAGCGCGTTCCTATTTCAGGAAAAAGAACATATAGGCATTCATCAAAATGACCAGCACAAAAAAGCCAATTGCGATCATTTTCGTCCACCGCGCCAAAAAAGCGTCCACGGACCTTGCCCGGTTCTTCGACAGAAACGTATCGGCTCCGCCCGTTATGACGCCTACGTTCTGCTCATGGCCTTCCTGCAACAGCACGACGACGATGATGCCCACTGCAAAAATCATCAGGATAATTCCAAAAGCGATCTCACCGGCAGACACAGAAAATCCCTCCACCTTCTCGTATCATACTCTGTAATGAGATAAGCATACCACAGAATCCGGATTTTTTCAAGGCTTTTTCAAAAACATGAATATCGGCGCAAAGCCCGGAAAAGATAAGCGACGGATAGAAAAGCGTATATGCGTTTGCCGCTTGTCTCTGTCCCACCGCGGAAAAGCCATTGGTTTCTCCGCGGTGTTTTTTGTTTTTTGAGGGCGGAGCGCCGTCACAGCGTGAGCTGCTCCCCCTCCGTTTCTTCCGGCGCGGGAAGCGAGCCGGAAGCCGGAATCTTTTTGCGGTAGCGCTCCGGCTTTTTCAGCATCCCCTCCCGGTACGGCACCGCGCGCGCCAGGCGGGCGTTCCGGCGCAGGGTCATCACGGCCACGCCCTGCGTGCTGCGCGTCGCCTTCACCGGAACGGCCCCGGTGTGGACCAGCAGCATCCTGCCCTTGGAAGAGGTCAGCAGGTACTCGCAGTCCCGCTCAGTCTGCCCCGCGGCGACGAGGGGGGATTTGTTCCCGTAGGCGCCGACCAGCCTGCGGCGGTTCGTCTTCGTCCGGTAGGCGGCGAGGTCCACCTTGGCGGCCTTGCCGTTTTCAAAGAAGAACAGCAGAAAGCCCGAATAGTCGGTGGTAACCGCCATAAAGACGGCGTTCTCGCCCTCTTCCATGCCGAGCCGGGCCGGGATATACTCGCCGAGCACGCTGGCCTTCGTGTCCGGAAAATCCGCGGCCCTCGCCTTGTAGACCGCGCAACGGTCCGTAAAGAACAGCAGCTCGGCGCCGTTGGTGCTCTCCAGGTGCCGGGCGACGGCGTCGCCCTCCTTGAGCTTCTGCTCCCCGCTCATGCGCAGGGACTGGGGCGTGATTTTCTTGAAATACCCGTCGCGGGTAAAGAACAGGTGGACCGGATACTCCGGCACTTCCTCTTCCGGCGGCTCTTCCCGCTCCTCCTCGTAAATCAGCATGGAGCGGCGCGGCTTCCCGTATTTTCTGGCGACCGCCTCGAGCTCGGAGAGGATGATTTTCCGGATTTCGGCGTCGCTGCCGAGGATTTTCCTGAGGTTCCCGATTTCCTTCTCGAGCTTTGCGACCTCCTGCGTGCGCTTCAGGATATACTCCCGGTTCAGGTGGCGCAGCTTGATTTCCGCGACATACTCCGCCTGCACGCGGTCGATGCCGAAGCCGATCATCAGGTTCGGGACGACTTCGGATTCCTCCTCCGTGCGGCGCACGATGGCGACGGCTTTGTCGATATCCAGCAGAATCGCCTGCATCCCGCGCAGCAGGTGCAGCTTTTCCTGCAGGCTTTTCAGCTCGAACGCGGTCCGCCGCCGCACGCATTGGACGCGGAACGCCGTCCACTCGCGCAGCAGGTCGCGCACGCCCAGCACGCGCGGGACCCCGTCGACCAGCACGTTGAAGTTGCACGAAAAACTGTCCTCCAGCGGCGTCATGCGGAACAGCCGCCGCATCAGCCGGTCGGGGTCCGCCCCGCGCTTGAGGTCCAGGGTGATTTTAAGGCCGGCGAGCCCGGTCTCGTCGCGCACGTCCGAAATTTCCCGGATTTTGCCCTGCCGGACCAGGTCGGCGATTTTTTCCACAATTGCCTCGATGGTCGTGGTCGGCGGAATCTGGGTCACGTCGATGCAGTTGGCGCTTTTGTCGTAGGCATACCGCGCGCGCACCCGCACGGAACCGCGCCCGGTCCGGCAGATTTTCTCAAATTCCTTCCGGTTGTAGAGAATCTGCCCGCCGCCGGGAAAGTCCGGCGCGGGAAGGGTCGAAAGGATATCGTGCTCCGGGTCCCGGATGCAGGCCGCGGCGGTCCGGCAGACCTCCGCCAGGTTGAACGGGCAGATGGAGCTGGCCATGCCGACGGCGATGCCGGTGTTCGCGTTGACCAGGACGGTCGGGAACGTCGCGGGGAACAGCGTCGGCTCCTTGGTCGTATTGTCGTAGTTGTCGACGAAGTCGACGGTGTCCTTCTCGATGTCGCGGAACAGCTCCTGGCAGATCGGGTCCAGCCGCGCCTCCGTATAGCGCGCCGCGGCGCAGGCCATGTCCCGCGAATAGAATTTGCCGAAGTTGCCCTTGGAATCCACATAGGGGTGCAGCAGCGCCTCGTAGCCGCGGCTGAGGCGCACCATGGTGTCGTAGATGGCGGCCTCGCCGTGGGGGTTCAGCTTCATGGTCTGGCCCACGATGTTGGAGCTTTTTGTACGCGCAGTACCCAGCAGCCCCATTTTATACATTGTGTACAGCAGTTTCCGGTGCGAAGGCTTGAATCCGTCGATTTCCGGGATGGCGCGCGAGAGAATCACGCTCACGGCGTAGGGCATGTAGTTGGTTTCGAGCGTATCGGTGATTTTCTGTTCCACAACGGCGCCCGCGCCCTTGATTACGCCGCGGGCCTTCGGCGCGCGCGCGGGCTGTCCGGAAGATTTTCTTCTCATGCTTTCAGTCCCTAAATTCCGTATTTTCCGGCCGCGTTCAGCTCAGGTCGGCCAGCTCCATATAGTACCGCCCGTTCTCCGCGATGAAATTTTTCCGTCCGCTGAGGTCGTCCCCCAGCAGAAGGTCGAACACCCGGGCGGTCCGCTCGGCCTGCTCGGGCATCACGCGGATCAGGCGGCGGGTGGCCGGGTTCATCGTGGTCAGGTTCATCATGTCCGGCTCGTTCTCGCCGAGCCCCTTGGAGCGCTGGATGGTGTACTTCCGCTCTTTGAGCCGGGCGAGGAACTCGTCCTTTTCCTTTTCCGTATAGGCGAAATACGTCCTGTCGCCCGACTGGATCTCAAACAGCGGGGACTCGGCGATGAAGACCTTCCCGGCCTCAATCAGCGCCGGCGTCAGCCGGTACAGCATGGTCAGCAGCAGGGTGCGGATCTGGTACCCGTCCACGTCGGCGTCGGTGCAGAGGATGATTTTGCTCCAGCGCAGGGCCTGCATGTTGAAGGAAGAGAGGTCCCGGTTTGCCTTCGACCGGACCTGCACGCCGCAGCCGAGCACCTTGATGAGGTCGGTGATGATGTCGTTTTTGAAGATGCGGCCGTAATCCGCCTTCAGGCAGTTCAGGATTTTGCCGCGGATGGGCATGATGGCCTGAAAATTCGGGTCGCGCGCCTGCTTGCAGGCCCCGAGGGCGGAATCGCCCTCCACGATGAAAATCTCGCGCTCCGCGGGGTTGCGGCTGCGGCAGTCGACGAATTTTGCGACCCGGCTGGCCAGGTCCATCGTTCCGGTCAGCTTCTTTTTCAGGTTTTTCCGCGTCCGTTCGGCGTCCTCGCGGCTGCGCTTGTTGACCAGCACCTGGGCCGCGATTTTGTCCGCGTCCGCCGGGTTCTCCGCAAAATAGACCTCCAGCTCGTGCCGCAGAAACTCGGTCATAACGGTCTGGATGCCCTTGTTGGTGATGGCCTTTTTGGTCTGGTTCTCATACGACGTGCGGTTCGAAAACGAGGAGAGAATCAGAATCAGGCAGTCCTGGACGTCGTTGAACGTGATGCGGCTCTCGTTCTTGTTGTACTTGTTCGTCTGCTTGAGGTAGGAATCAATCTGCGACACAAAGGCGCTGCGCGCCGCCTTTTCCGGCGCGCCGCCGTGCTCCAGCCAGCTGGAATTGTGGTAATACTCCACCGCGGGGTTCCGGTTCGAGAACGCGACCGCAGCGCCGATTTTCACGTTGTACTCGGGTTTGTCCGCCCGGTCGCGGGTCTTCTGCTCCGTATGCCAGAACTGCACGGGGGTCAGGGCGTCGTCCCCGGCGACTTCCTTCGCGTGGTCGACGATCCCTTCGCGGTACAGGAACTCCGTGATCTGAAAGCCAGACTCGGTCTGGTCGCGGAACGAAAAGCCGAGGCCCGCGTTCACAATCGCCTGCCGCCGCAGGGTGTCAAAATAATATTCGGCCGGGATGTGGATATCCGTAAACACCTGCAGGTCGGGCTTCCAGTGGATTCTGGTCCCCGTGTCTTTGCCGGCATACGGCTCTTTTTTCAGGCCGCCGCGGTTTTCCCCGTGCTCAAAATGGAGCCGGTAGCGCATCCCGTCGCGGCGGATATCGACGTCCATATACTCCGACGCGTACTGCGTGGCGCACAGGCCGAGGCCGTTCAGCCCGAGCGAGTACTCGTAGCTCTCGTCGGCGTCGTTGTTGTATTTTCCGCCGGCGTACAGCTCGCAGAACACCAGCTCCCAGTTATAGCGTTTCTCCGCGTGGTTGAACTCGACCGGAATGCCCCGGCCGTGGTCCTCGACCTCCACCGAATCGTCCGCATAGCGCGTCACGACGATTCGGCGGCCGAAGCCCTCGCGCGCCTCGTCGATGGAATTCGAGACGATCTCAAAAACGGAGTGCTCGCAGCCCTCGATGCCGTCGGAGCCGAAAATCACCGCCGGGCGCCGCCGCACCCGGTCGGCGCCCTTCAGAGCCGAGATACTCTCGTTGCCGTATTCTCTTTTCAACGTCTGACCAGTCCTTCCCGAAAAATCCGCGCAACAGGAAAAGAAACAGCAAAAAGGGAATGACGGCGCATTCCCCTTTCAGGCTGTTCTGTGTTTGGGCCGGCTCCCTTTCAGCCGGCGGATTCCGCGTTCGCCTTCGGCAGACCGCCCGCCGGGGGCGTCGGGGCCGCAGGGGCCTCCGGGGCCTTCGGCGGCTCCGGGCTCGGCTCCCGCATCAGCTTCTCGAACTCGTCGCCGCTCATTTTCTCTTCTTCATACAGATGGCGCGCAACCAGGTGCAGCTTCTCCATGTGCGCCTTCAGAATCGCTTCGGCGCGGTGGTACGCCTGCGTAATCAGGCGCTTGACCTCGCGGTCTATCGCATACGACGTCTCTTCGGAATAGTCGCGGATATGGCCCATGTCCCGCCCGAGGAACGGCTCGCTCTCGTCGCGGCCGTAGGTGATGGGCCCCAGCTCTTCGGACATCCCGTATTTCGTAATCATGCTGTGCGCGACCTTGGTCGCCCGCTCGATGTCGTTGGAGGCGCCGGTCGAGATATCGTCCAGCGTCAGCGACTCCGAAACGCGGCCGCCGAGCATCACGACGAGGCTCTCCTCCATCTCCGTGCGGGTCCGGTAGGACCGGTCCTCCGTCGGGATGGACATGGTGTAGCCGCCCGCCATGCCGCGCGGGATGATGGAAATCTGGTGCACCGGGTCCTGCGTGGGGCAGTAATAGGTGACGACGGCGTGCCCGGCCTCGTGATAGGACGTGAGCTTTTTCTCTTTCTCCGTCATCACATGGCTCTTTTTCTCGGTGCCCACAACCACCTTGATGGTCGCCTCCTCAATCTCCGACATTGTGATGGCCTTCAGATGCCTTCTGGCGGCCAGCAGGGCGGATTCGTTGAGCAGGTTCTCAAGGTCGGCGCCGGTAAACCCGGCCGTCGACCTCGCGATGGTCTTCAGGTTGACGTCCGGCGCCAGGGGCTTGTTGCGCGCGTGCACCTTCAGGATGGCCTCGCGCCCGCGGATATCCGGGTAGCCGACCATCACCTGCCGGTCGAAGCGGCCCGGGCGCATCAGCGCGGGGTCGAGGATGTCCGGCCGGTTGGTGGCCGCAATCATGATGACGCCCTCGTTCGCGCCGAAGCCGTCCATCTCCACCAGCAGCTGGTTCAGGGTCTGCTCGCGCTCGTCGTGCCCGCCGCCCAGGCCGGCGCCGCGCTGGCGGCCGACGGCGTCGATTTCGTCGATGAAGACGATGCAGGGCGAGTTTTTCTTCGCCTGTTCAAACAGGTCGCGGACGCGCGACGCGCCCACGCCGACGAACATCTCCACAAAATCGGAGCCGGAGATGGAAAAGAACGGCACGCCCGCTTCGCCTGCCACAGCGCGGGCGAGCAGCGTCTTGCCCGTGCCGGGAGGGCCGACGAGCAGCACGCCCTTGGGGATGCGCGCGCCCAGCTCGTTGTACCGGCGCGGGTTTTTCAGGAACTCCACAATCTCGCGCAGCTCCTCTTTCTCCTCGTCGGCGCCGGCGACGTCGGCAAAGGTGGTCTTGCGTTTTTCGTCGGCCATCTGCTTGACCTTCGCCTTGCCGAAATTCATCTGCTTGCCGGCGTCGCCCATCGTGCTGTTCAGGCGCTTCATCACAAACCACCAGAACCCCAGCATCACGGCGAGGAAAAGCACCGTGGGCAGCAGACCGGAGAGCCACGAGGTCTGCGCCGGCGGCTTCATGTCGACCGTCATGCGCGCCTCCGGGTGGGCCTTGTTGTACTCGTCCACATAGGGCTTGATGTCCTCGCGCAGATACGCGACGTTCGGCGCGACGTAAGAGACGCGCGTCCCGTTTTTCAGCGTGAGGGTCATGTCCCCGCTGCCGAGGTCCAGCGTGTACTGCGTCACCTGCTGGTCCTGAAAATAATAGACGATTTCAGAATATTTATGCGGTTCTTCCGAGCGGGTGTTCAGAACCGAAGCAAGCAGAATCATCAGCAGCACGGGAATACCGATGAACAGCGCGATATTCTTCAGTGCCTTCTTGTTGTCCAAAATCAGATTCACTCCTTATATGAGCGATATGAGCGCCGGCTGCCCAGCCACAAGCCTATCCGCCGTAGACCTTCGGTTTCAGGACCCCGACAAACGGAAGGTTCCTGTATTTTTGGGCATAGTCCAGTCCATAGCCTACAATGAATTTATCCGGAACGACTGTGCCGACGTAATCCGCCTGAACGGGAACGGTGCGGCGGTCGGGCTTGTCGAACAAGGTGCACAGCCGGATGCTCTTCGGGGAGCGCCCCTGCAGCAGTTCCAGTATGTAGCTGAGGGTCAGGCCGCTGTCGAGGATATCCTCCACGACCAGGACGTCGTACCCCTTGAGGTCGATGTCGAGGTCCTTGAGGATCTTCACGACGCCCGAGGTCTTCACCCCGGAGCCGTAGCTGGAAACCGCCATGAAATCGATGCTGCACGGGACCGTGATGGCCCGCATCAAATCCGACAGGAACACGACCGAGCCTTTCAGCACGCTGACCATCAGCAGATTTTTCCCCTCGTAGTCTTTGCTGATCTGCGCGCCCATTTTCTGCACGATCTCCTTCAGCCTGTCCCTGCTGAAAAGCACTTCCTGGATATCGTCTTCCATGCGATGCACCGTTTATCCGCACTCCTTAACCTTGAATGATAATTTGCGCCGCGGCGCCCGTTTCCGGCGGGCACGCGCCCTGCGAAGGGCCGAAGCCCTCGACCCACGCAATTTCTCCCCCGGCTTCCACAATCGCGACGCTGTCGCGGCGCGGCGGCGGGATTTTCGCTTCATTGAACAGTTTTCTGAGGGTCTTCGTCACCCCGCGGCCCGCCGGCTCAAACCGGTCGCCGGCGCGCCTGCCGCGGATGAAGCCCCCGGTACAGAATATTGTATCATAGTTGATGAGATTATGAAACATCAAATTATGAACTTTCGGACGATTTTCCCCCGCCGGCAGCCGGACGGGCCGCACGGTCAGGACGCGCCCGTCCGGCAGGCGGGTGCCGGCCGGGTCGAGCGGGACCCGCCACCCGGCCGGAACGCCGGCCCCGGGCGGCGTGACAAAAAGAGTATTGCCGCAGACGGTGCATTGTATTCCGCCGGCGGCCGTAACAGACCCTTTTCCGCGGGCGATAAGGTCCGCCACCGCAGCGATGTTGCGGAAGCTCTCCCGCGGGCCGGCCGGCCCGCCGAGGGCCTGCCGAACCATGCGGGACGCGACGGGGCGCGGCGCGGCGCGGAACGCCGCGAGGCCGTACCCGCCGCCCGGCAGGCGCGCCGCCGCCAGCCGCTTTTCGGCTTCGCCTTCCAGATAGTCTTCGTCGTCCCGCAGCAGCCGCATCGTGCGCAGCACGCATTCCTCCAGCGCGGGGTTGACTTCGCGCAGGACGGGCACAGCCCGCAGCCGGATTTTATTCCGCGCGCAGTCCGCGGTGAAATTGGTGGCGTCCGTGACGAACGGCAGGCCGAAGGACGAGCAGTAGCGCTCCACTTCGGCGCGGGTGATTCCGGAAAGGGGGCGCACGACGTTGCCGCGCACGGGCGGCACGCCGCAGAGGCCGCGCGGCCCCGCGCCGCGCGCAAGGTTCATCAGCACGGTCTCCACACTGTCGGAAAGCGTGTGCGCCGTGGCGATGCGGCCGCCCGGCCCGCACAGGCTGCGAAAAAAAGAATAGCGGACTTCACGCCCGCATTCCTCGATTCCCCGCGATTTTTCGGCGGCCAGCGCGCGCACGTCCGCGCGGAGCACCCGCAGCTCCACGCCGCGCCGCGCGCAGAACTCCCGCACGAAGCGCTCGTCGGCGTCCGCCCGGGCGCCGCGCAGGCCGTGGTTCACATGCGCGGCCGTCACACGGATGCCGTGCGCGCGGGAATAGCGGAGCAGAAAATGGGTCAGCGCCACGGAGTCCGCGCCGCCGGAAAGGCCCACCACCACGCTGCAGCCGTCCGGCAGCATGGCCCAGCGGGCAACGGACGCCTCTATTTTCCGTTCGATTTCCGCGGCCGGCTCATTCATTGTGGATGACCTCCTGTGCCGTAAAGCGCATGTACTCGCCCTGCCAGTGCAGAGGGATGGTCTTGGTCTCGCCGTGGCGGTTTTTCGCGATGATGCACTCGCTGCGGTTGCGGTCGGCGTCCTCGTCCGGCTCGGCGGAGTCCGGATAATAGTCGTCGCGGTACAGGAACAGGACGACGTCGGCGTCCTGCTCGATGGAGCCGGAATCCCGCAGGTCGGAGAGGACCGGCCGGTGGTTGGTGCGCTTCTCGCTGTCGCGCGCGAGCTGCGAGAGCGTGAGCACGGGGATGTCCAGCTCCTTGGCCATGATTTTGAGGCTCCGCGTAATCTGGGAGATCTCCTGCACGCGGTTGTCGATCCGGGTGGAGGACGTCATCAGCTGCAGGTAGTCGATCACCGCGAGGTCGACGCCGTCCAGCCGGCGGAGCTTCGCCTTGATTTCCGGCACCGTGATGGTCGGGTTGTCGTCGAAATAGAGCTCCGTTTTGGAGAGGATGTCGCCCGCCTCAATCAGACGGACCCACTCGTCCTCGCTCAGCCTGCCGGTGCGCAGTTTGGTCCCCTCCACCATGGCCTCGGTGGAGAGCAGGCGCGAGACGAGCTGCTCCTTGCTCATCTCCAGCGAGAAAAAAGCAACCCGTTTGCCGGCCTTGACCGCGGCGTGGCGCGCGATGTTCAGCGCAAAGCTGGTTTTCCCCATGCCGGGGCGGGCGCCGAGCAGGATGAAGTCGGAGCGGTTCAGGCCGGCGATGGCCTCGTCCAGCTCGTGGAAGCCGGTCGGCACGCCGCGGTACTTTTCGGCGTCCGGCGAATTGAGCCGGTCGAGCCGGTCGAACTCCTGCAGGATAATCTCGTTGACGCGCTGGAGCCCCTGCATATTTTTTCCGCGCCGGATGTCAAAAATACGCTGCTCGGCGGAATCCAGCAGCGACGCGGCGTCCGCTTCGCCGGACGACGCCTCTTCGATGATGTCGCGCGCCGTGGTAATCAGCGTGCGGACGTCGTATTTGTCCCGCACGATGGACGCGTACGACTCCACATTGGAGATGGAGGGCACCATCTGCGCCAGCTGGAGCAGATAGGTCTTACCGTCCGCCTCGTCGAACTTCCCGGTTTTCTGGAGGCCCTCCAGCACCGTGACGAAGTCGATCGGCCGGCCCTCCGTGAACATGGAGAGCATCACCGAATAAATCAGGCTGTTGCCGCTCAGATAAAAATAATCGGGCCGCGGCAGAATCTCCGCCACGCGGTCCATGCAGGACGAGTCGAGCAGCACGGCCCCCAGCACGGACTGTTCCGCCTCCGGGCTGAAGGGCAGGTTCAGGCCCGAGTAGCCGCCGGTCGCCGAATCCTCCACGGTGCGCTCGCCTCCTTTCGCCGCCGCGCCTTACTGCGCCTCCCCGACCAGGACGTACAGCTTGGCGGAGACGCCCGCATACAGCTTGACCTCGCACTCATAGGTGCCGTAGGCCTTGATTTCTCCGTTCAGCGCAATCTTGCGCCGGTCCACGTCGACATGCAGGCTGCGCTTCAGCTCATCCGAAACCTCTTGGGAAGTGACCGAGCCGAACAGCTTGCCGCCCTGCCCGGATTTGGCGTAGAGCTTCAGCGTCTTTCCGTCGATGGATTCCGCCACGCGGCGCGCCTCCTCCCTCTCCCGCCGGATGCGGCGCTCCTGCGCCTGCCGGGCGCTCTTCAGGTCGGCCATCACTTTGGCGTCCGCCTGCTGCGCCATCTTGCGCGGAAGCAGGTAGTTCCGCGCATACCCGTCGCTGACCTGAACCAGGTCCCCTTTTTTTCCGGTGCCTTTCACATCCTGCAGCAATACTACTTTCATCGCGAATCTCCTTCTCTTTCATCAGGACTTGTGCGGTTTGTCCTTCTGCGCCTGAATCACCGCGACCAGCTTCTCCCGCGCCTGGTCCACCGTGACGCCGGAAAGCTGGGCCCCCGCCATGGTCAGGTGCCCGCCGCCGCCGAGGGCCTCCATAATCAGCTGGACGTTGACCTCGCCGAGCGACCGCGCCGAAACGTTGACCACGCCGCCCGCCGGGTAGATGACGAAGGACGCGTCCACGCCCTGGATGGAGAGCAGCTCGTCCGCCGCCTGCGCCGCCGAAACGCGGATGTCCGGCAGCTCGGCGTCCGTGGAAGCCACGGCGAAGCGGCCGTACATCCGGGCGTTGGAGACAATGCGGTACTTCGCCTTGTAGGCGTCGATGGAGTCGGAAAACATCCGCTTGACCGTCACCGTGTCCGCGCCCTTCCGGCGCAGGTAGGCCGCGGCCTCAAAAGTGCGGACGCCCGTCTTGAGGACGAAGTACTTGGTGTCGAGCATGACGCCGGCCAGCATGGCCTCGGCGACCGCCGGGGTGACCGCCCGGTCGCCGAGGTACTGCACCAGCTCGGCCACCATCTCGGAAGCGGAGCTGGCGAACGGCTCGTGGTAAAAGACCAGCGCGTTCTCGATGTGGCGCACCATCATGCGGTGGTGGTCGATCACGACCACGCGCGCGACGGCGCTTAAAAGGTCGGTGCTTTCCACAAAATCGGGCGAGTGGGTGTCCACCACGACCAGCATCGTCTTCGGCGTGACGAGGGACAGGGCCTCCGACGGGGAAAGAAAAATCTGCTCGTCCGGGCAGGATTTCTGCAGCCGGTCAATCAGCGGCCCCGCGAGGGTGTGCTCCCGGTCCACCACGATATAGGCCGGCCGCCCCAGGCTCTTGCACGCGACGCTCCAGATCCCCGCGGCGGCGCCGATGCAGTCCAGGTCGGAATACCGGTGCCCCATCACGAGGACCGTGTCGCTCTCCTTCATATCGTCGGAGAGGGTCGCGGCGAACACGCGGGTGCGGACCTTGTCCCGTTTTTCGACGCCTTTCGAGAGCCCGCCGAAAAATTCGTATGTATCCTCCCCCTGCATCACGGCGACCTGGTCGCCGCCGCGTCCGAGGGCCATGTCGAGGGCCTTGCGGGCCCAGGCCTCGGCCTCCTGGGGGGATTTTGCGCCGCGCGAAACGCCCAGCGACACCGTGGCGGTCAGCCGGTCGCCCGCCTTGACGGCGCGCACGGCGTCGAGGACGGGGAAGCGCTTCTCCATCGCGTCGCGGACGTGGCGCTCGTCGCTCAGAATGAAAAAGCGGCCGCTGCTCAGCTTTTTCAGAAAGCCGCCCATCTCCTGCGCCCAGCGGATCAGCACTTCCTCCACCTCGGAGGCGACACGAGTGTCCTCGCTGTTGGTGGATTCGCGCGCGAGTTCCTCGCGGTTGTCGAAATAAGCGAGAATGACCGCGGGGCGGCTCTCGTGGAATTCCTTTTCCAGCGTGCGGTACCGGGTGCTGTCGACAAAATACAGCGCGCTGCCCGCCGCCGTGGAGATTCCGTAAACCGTAAACCGGCTGCGGCCGACAGAAACATCCGCGCCGCCCGACTTTAAAATTCCCGCGACGGTCTGCGGGTAGAGGAACCGCGCGATGTTCTGCCCGCGGCATTCGTGCCGGCCGCATACGGCGGAAAAGAAGGCGCGGTTGAACCAGATGATGTCGCCCGCGTCCCCTACAATCACGACCGGAAGCGAAAAGTCCTGAAACACGCGGTATTCGTCGCCCGTCAGGACGGTTTTGGCGCTCCTCACCGCCGCGGCGATGTAGGCGCGGAAGCCGACCATGGAGGCGGCCACCGCAGCCGCCGCGGCCACCGCCACGGAAAGCTCGATCACAAACGCCGTTCGGTTCCAGAACCAGCTTGCGCACGCCATGGCGAGCATGGCGGCGCACAGGATGAAAAATACCGGGGAAGACGCCCAGATTTTCCGTTTCACTTCCAGATTCTCCTTATGAGCCCGCGCCGCGGCGAAAAAAGGTCACACTTCCATCAGGATCGGCAGCACCATCGGGCTGCGGCGGGTGCGGTCGTACAGAAAGCGCGAGAGCTCCTCCTTGATTTTCGTCTTCAGCGCGCCCCACTCATGGATGTCGTTGTCGGCGCATTTTTCCAGCACGTTGGTGACGACCTTGCGCGCGTCGTCCATCAAAGGCTCGGACTCCCGCACATAGACGAAGCCGCGCGAAACCACGTCCGGCCCCGAGATGATGTGCCCGTCCTGCGAAGAGATGGTGCAGACCGCGACAATCAGGCCGTCTTCGGCGAGGTGCTTGCGGTCGCGCAGCACGATGCTGCCCACGTCGCCCACGCCGAGCCCGTCGACCATCACGCGGCCCGCGGGCACGGAGGGAAGCTGCCGCATGTAGTCCTCATGGACCTCCAGCACGTTCCCGATGTCGCCGATAAACACGTCTTTGGGCTCCTTGCCCAGGTCGTAGGCGAGCTGGGCGTTTTTGCGCAGGTGCTTCTGCTCGCCGTGCACGGGGATGAAGTACTTCGGCTTTACAAGCGCCTGCAGCAGCTTCAGCTCTTCCTGGCAGGCATGGCCGGAAACATGCACCTCGTACATGGACTCGTAGATGACCTTGCAGCCGCGCTTCATCAGCTCGTCTATCACGTTGCCGATGGTCTTCTCGTTGCCCGGAATCGGGCGGGCGGAGATGATGATGAAGTCGCCGGGGCCGACCTCCACCTTGCGGTGGTCGGCGAACGCCATCCGGGTCAGGGCGCTCATTGGCTCGCCCTGGCTGCCCGTCGTGACCAGCACGATCTTCTCCTTCGGGTAGCGGCTGATCTGGTCGATGTCGATCAGCGCGCCCTTCGGGACGTTCAGATAGCCCATCTCGGCCCCGATGGTCATCACGTTGACCATGCTGCGGCCGGAAAGCGCCACCTTGCGCCCATACTTGACCGCGCAGTTGATAATCTGCTGGACGCGGCTCACGTTCGAAGCGAACGTCGCGATGATGATGCGGTCCTTTTCCGCGAGCTGGAACAGGCGGTCGAAGGAATCGTCCACCTTGCTCTCGGACTTCGTGTAGCCGGGGCGCTCCGCGTTGGTGGAGTCGCAGAACATGGCGAGCACGCCCTCCTTGCCCAGCTCGGCAAAGCGGGCGAGGTCGATCATCTCGCCCATCGTGGGGGTGCAGTCGATTTTGAAGTCCCCGGTATGCACGATGGTCCCCGCCGGGGAATGGATGGCCAGCGCCACCGCGTCCGGGATGGAGTGGTTGACATGAATGAATTCCACGTCCATGCAGCCGAGGCGGATATGGTCGCCCGGCCGCACCATCACGGCCCGCACCTTGTTCTGCAGCCCGTGCTCCTTGAGCTTGCTGTCGACCAGGGCGAGCGTGAACCGCGTGCCGTAAATCGGGAAGTTGAACCGCTTGAGTAGAAACGGAAGGGCGCCGATGTGGTCCTCGTGCCCGTGGGTGAGGACGACGCCCCGGATTTTATCGACGTTGCGCTCGATAAAGGTGAAGTCCGGGATGACCATGTCCACACCGAGCATGTCGCCGTCCGGGAACGCCATGCCGCAGTCCACGATGATCATATCGTCCTCGCACTCGAAAACAGTGAGGTTTTTGCCGATTTCGTTCAGCCCGCCCAGAAAATAGGCGCGCAGAGGCGGCTTTTTCGATGCTTTGCGGCCCGGCCTGTTCTGCCGGCCGGCCCTCGCCTTCGGTGCCGCGGGCTGCGGTGCGGACAAAACCGACGGCCGCACCGACGCGGGCGCCGCCGCCAGCTTCTGTTTCAGCGACGCGGCCTCCCCTTTCGGCTGGCGCTTTCTCCGGATTTTCTGATGCGATTCCGCAGCGCCCTGCGCGGACGCCGCCTCCGCCTTTCCGTTCCCGTTTTTGCCCTGACGGCCCTTCGCACGGGACTGCGCGCGCTTCTTCGGCGCGGCCGCCTTCTGAAAGAGGCTGGAGCGCGCTTCGCCCCCTGCCCCGGTCCTCGGCTTCTCCGCGCCGTTGCGTCCAACCGGACTATTTTGTTTTTTCCCTGTCACAAAATGACCTCCATTGTAATTTTAGGTACGGCCGTGCGCTTCCGCCGGCAAACGGGCCGAGCGGACGGGGTCCTACCCGAATCTATAAATTCTACCTTTTACGCCCTTTGAGTCTGCGTAAAATGTAAATTGCAAAAGAAATAGCCTCACGGGCCAAAATATCTTATATATATTACTCTGAAACAAACGGACTGTCAAGCCGGGCGCTTTTCCGCTTTTCATATTTTACAAGTAGTATATGTAGTTTCCGCAAAGATACGTCGCATCCGGAAAAATAAGCGCCGGGAAAAGACCGGAACCCGGCCGGGCGGC
>ENA-UOOE01000352-UOOE01000352.1-fermentation-metagenome-genome-assembly--contig:-NODE-352-length-46307-cov-55.910793_pt1 | contig 46307 bp, 45 predicted proteins | sample MGYA00245776_ERZ724021 | MGnify/ENA primary metagenome ERZ724021 (study PRJEB28704, sample SAMN03018321) | fermentation metagenome | biome: anthropogenic terrestrial biome; feature: soil; material... | reverse complement strand
GATTTGTGTTTGTTTTTGTTGTGTTGTTTTTTGGGATGTTTTTAGTTGTTTTTGTAGGGTTTGGATTTGTGTTTGTTTTTGTTGTGTTGTTTTTTGGGATGTTTTTAGTTGTTTTTGTGTTTGTTCTAATTGTAACCCTTCTTTTTTAGATTTTTCTTGTAATTCATGATTTTGAGTTGTTAATTCTGATCCATGAATCAATATTTTAATACGTTCCTCCTCAAGATTTTTTAAAAAGTTTATTTTATTTAAGCAAGTTTCAACAATTTTTTTTATTTCTTTATCTTTAGTGTAAAGAATTCCCAAGCCATGAAATGCATTAATAATTTTAAAGGAGAATTCTATGTTAGATTCCTCAATGAAATCTTCTATAGCAGTTAAAACGCCATTTTTAGGATTATTTTCGTAAATAGAGTTATATAAAAAATAATTCAATCCTCCATGTTCTTTTAAGTCTGTCTGTCCGGGGTACATCCCTAATTTTTTGTAGGGCTGTCTGTAGGCATCAGGTATATTTTCTGGATTATAATAAAGATCTCTTCTTGCATAGGGCCAGCTAACGTCATGGAAAAATATGAGAGGGAATTCTTTACCTTTGGATTGTTTTTCAATTATTTTCAGTTCGTTGTAAACTGTGTACCAGTTGTGATCACCATCTATCAGAACCACGTCGTAATCTTTTAGAAGCGGTAATCTACTGAGGCTCAATTCCTTGTAAATCTCGAATTTATCTCCATATTTGGCTTCAAACTCGTTGATGTTGAACTTAGGAACTGGGTCAATGGCTGTCATATGTGCGTCGTTGTCCATACAGTATTCCAAAATATTTTCAGTGTTCAAACCTGTGTCTGATCCAATTTCAACTATGTACTTTGCGTTGATTCCCTTAATAATTGGAAGTATTAAATTGTCCCAAAATCTGTTCATTCAAACCATCTCTATTTTTCCTTTTTAAAATTATTTCTGGTTCAACTGTTCGTAAGATAAATTAAGTTTACTTAAGACTTTTTTAATAAGTTAACTAAGCATATTATCTTTAAATAAAGTTATCTCGTAATTGCAATTGTTAATGTTCTTATGCAATGTTCATATAACCAGTATATATTGACTATTTACATATAATGTTAATTTGGATCTTATTAGAAGTTGTGGTATATGATCTTATTTACAATTACACAAATAAATTAAAGGCTTCACTATTTTCTTAAAAACATATTCATTCAATACTTTTTTTCGAACTTTTCTTGTCCGTTCTGCCCTGTTTGTTTTGTTGTTAATATAATATCTTATCAATTTGTGGAGTTCTTCTGGGGTTTCGTAGGTAACCAGTGCGTCTCCAAACACAGTTTCAGCCCCTTCAACCCTGTCTGATATTATAAAGGCTCCTGATGCAAACCCGTCGAATATCCGATTGGATATGAATCCTTTATCTCGCATGTCGTCCCAGTGGTCGTTCAGTAATATCTTGCATGATGAATAAGCTTTTCTCAATTCGTTGTTGGGTATGTGTTCGCCTTTTATGTATTTGTCTGGTATTATGCCTTTCCAGTTGGTTCCGTAGACTGCGAGGTCGTAGTCAGTTGGTAGTAGGTCCTTGAGTATCTTCCTGTGGACCTTCCTTGAGTTTCCAACGAAGAGTAGGTCGTGTCTGTACTTCTTATCAGGGTCTGGGTAGAAGAGTTCTGGATCCGTGCACTGCAGCAGGGCTTCCACAGGGACGTCAGCCTCTTGAGCTATCTTCCGGGCCCAGGGCTCTGATGCTATGAAAACATGGTCGTAACTGTTGTACTCTTCAATTGTCACATCGTCCGGGTGGGAGATGTTCCACATGATGTTGAGGTGTTGTTTTTTGGGTTTGTAACGGCTCAAACCCCTTAAAACTATGACTGTGTCGCAGCGGGCGTCTACATCCCCTTCCCATTCTGGCAGAACCTGGAGCATCACGCTGCAGCCCTTCTTTTCAAGTTCCTTCTTAAGGCCCAGTGCCATGTGGTAGTCCCCCCATTCCTGAACCTCCTCCCAGCTGGGTGCAGGTATTTTAATGGCTATCTTGGGTTTGAGAATGTAGTTCTCCAGTGCTTCTCTTATAGTCCTGGCCCTGTGGTCGTAGGTGTGGTTGGATAACACGAAGTCCTGCAGCTCCTGGATCTTGGTTTTTCTCTCTGCTTCGTTGGAGAGGTAGTGTTCGAGTAGGTTGTTCAGTTCTTCCCGGGACCTGTAAACTGGTAATCTGCCTTTGAAGGTTTCTTTTGCACCGAGTTCTCCGTTGGTTATCACGAGGGTTCCGCTTGCAATGGCGTCGTAAACTCTGCTGTTTACGGATCCATATTTTTTGGTTGCCCTGTTGGCATCATCAACCACGATCCTGGTGGATCTGTAGATCTGGGGCATGTTCTGGTAGCTGACAAATCCTCGGTGGTACTTTTTGAATTTATCGAAGTTTTCCCAGTTTTTACCGTAGAGGTTGAACCTGTATTTTAGGCTTTCGGGGTCGAGCATGTTGATTATTTCGCGTGGATCATTCCAGTAACTGCCTGTGAAGCAGTAATCACATTTCCATATTTCTTCGGCAGGTACTGAGCTGTTGAACATTTCGGGATCGGTTGCCAGTGGCAGTAAAACTGCATTTTTTCCAGTTTTTTCTTTGATGTAGCTGCAGGCAGTTTCACTCGGGGCCATCACAATGTCGTAGTCTGCAAAGTCTGGGTTGGATACCCACCTGCTCAGCCAGTTGCGGGGCCAGGCCACCTTTATGAGCAGATTATTTGGGGTACGTATTTTACGGGTGTTGTAAGCATCAAGTAAGGATATCACAACGTCAACATCTCCTCCAACATCGTACCAGTCTTCAGATCCTCTCCTTGACAGGAAACTTATTTCCCAGCCGAATTTCTTGAGGCTATCACCCAAGGCCCGGGCCGTGAAGTAGTCACCGGCAGAAGTATTTTCACCGGTCTCTGTAACTGCGAAGGCAACCTTCAACGGTTTCTCAGAGAACAGGAGGTCGCAGTTCATTTTATCCATCAAAAGCTTTTTTCGCAGCCATTTATTCCATTTTTCCATGAACAGCTTTTTGTTGTTCAAGCGCCTTTCACGAACGTCATTGTTTTTATTTTTTTCCTGTGTTCCAAATTCGTAATGGAATAGTAGGGCTTTGGGGCAATAAAGATTCATATAACCTTCATTCAGGAGTTTCAGGCAGAGATCAACGTCTTCGTAGCCGTAGATGTAACCTTCATCCATCCCTCCAACATGGAAGTACTTCTCCTTCTCAACGAGCAGTGCTGCTGCGGTAACTGCAGCCCGGGGTTCATCATTGCCTTCAGCTTCAAAACCTTTTCCATTGCTCATGTTGTAAGGTTTTATGAAACCTTCCTCTTCCCTGAAGGCTATTCCCCTATGCTGGACTTTGAAGGATTTGTTTTTATTAAGGCGGGATTGTGAACAGTCTGGATAGACCAGTTTCGCACCCACCGCACCGGTATCCTCTGAGTTGAGTGCGGTGTACATCATCTGGTTGAGCCAGCCGTAGGTGGGTTCAACATCGTTGTTTAAAAGGAGCAGATATTTTCCCTCTGCAAGTTCTGCTGCCCTGTTGTTTGCGCATGAAAAGGATTCATTATCCATATTTTTGATGACCTTCATGGGCAGATCATCTGAAATATCCTCAAGAAATGCAATGGATCTGTCTTTGGATGCGTTGTCAACCACCAGGATCTCGTAGTTTGGGTACTGGACGTTTTCTTTGAAATTCCTGAACAACCTTCTCAGGTGTTTCAAACCGTTCCTGTTAATGATTATAATTGAAACCAGGGGTGAATCATCACTAAAATCATTTAAATCAGTAAGTGATGCATTGTTATTCACTATTGATTCGTAAATCTCTTTTTTCTGGCTTTCTGTAAGTCTCTCCCTTTCAAGGTAATCTCTTATCCTGGAAGCGTTCGTCTTAACTTTTGAACCTGTTTTACATTTTAAAGACTTGTAATCATCTCTTAAATGATTTTTAAGTCTTCTCAGTTCATCGTAACCTTTCGTTTCTTTTACCTTAGGTGGAACATTTACCATGCACAGTCTCCCTTGATCTGTATTCCCATGAATTTTCATGAATTAAAACTCTGTGAAAGTTTCTTTCAATGGTTTCCACCTTTTATCCTTCTCAGATAGGATGATTTCATCCACCTCGTTGAGGGGCCATTTAATATCTATATCAGGGTCGTTCCAGAGAATTCCACCCTCATCTCCAGCATTGTAGAAGTCAGTGCACTTGTAAGAAAACTCTGCTTCATTTGATAGGACTAAAAAACCGTGTGCAAATCCTTCGGGTATGTAAAACTGTTTTTTGTTCTCCTCAGAAAGTGTAACTCCTTCCCATTTCCCGTAGCTTGATGAATTCCTTCTCAGGTCAACTGCCACGTCAAAGACTTTTCCCCTGATAACTCGGACAAGCTTTCCCTGTGGTTTGGTTTTTTGGAAATGGAGTCCTCTTAAAACTCCCACTTTTGATTTGGATTGATTGTCCTGGACGAAGGTGACACCAAGTCCAGCTTCTTTGAAATCTTTTTCCTGATATGTTTCCATGAAGTAGCCACGTTCGTCTTCAAATACAGTGGGTTCTATGATGTACAATCCATTGATGGATGTCTCTGTAAATTTAAATTTTCCCATAAATCAAATTCTCCTGTTACATTAAATTTTGAGTCCATAACAATTTTTTTTTAAGATTCATATTGTTGTTTAGAACTGTGGGTGGGCACCGTTAACCAGGTCAACTAAATAATTCCCATAGTCAGTTTTTTTGAGGGGTTCGGCCAGTTCCATCACTTTATCTGCACTTATCCAACCGTTGTTGAAGGCGATCTCTTCCAGGCATGCTATGTAAAATCCCTGTCTTTTCTGGATGGCTTCCACGAAGTTAGCAGCTTCCAGCAGGCCTTTGTGTGTTCTTGTGTCCAGCCAGGCCATTCCCCGTCCCATGGTTTCAATTTTAAGCTTTCGGGCTTTAAGGTAAGCCTCGTTTATGGATGTTATTTCAAGTTCGCCACGGTCTGATGGTTTCACATTCTTTGCTATTTCAACCACATTGTTGTCGTAGAAGTAAAGTCCAGGAACAACGTAGTTCGATTTAGGTGCTTCTGGCTTTTCCTCTATTGAAAGTACATTACCGGATTTATCAAATTCAACCACTCCAAATGGTCTTGGATCCTTGACAAAGTAACCAAAGATAACAGCGCCTTCCTGAAGTTTCCTGGCTTTTTTCAGTATTTCACTGAACCTGTGACCGTGGAATATGTTGTCTCCAAGTACAAGGGCCACGCTGTCATCACCTATAAATTCTTCTCCTAAAATAAAAGCTTCTGCAAGTCCGTTAGGTTTTTCCTGAACCTGATATGAGAATGAAACTCCCAGGTCACTGCCGTCTCCCAGAAGTTCCCTGTAGAGGGGTAAATCTCTTGGAGTGGATATGATGAGTATTTCCCGTATACCTGCAAGCATAAGGACTGATAAGGGATAGTAAACCATTGGTTTATCATATACGGGCAGCAGCTGTTTTGAAACTGCCTTTGTAATTGGATACAGGCGGGTGCCCGATCCTCCTGCAAGAACTATTCCCTTCATTTTTTTTACCTTCCATTCAAATGTTCGTTTTTATAAACCTCTAAATTTAATCATTGGTAATTTATTGTACATATGTATTAGTATGGTCTGCACTGTCTGGGACATAAATAGAGTGGTTACTAATTTTCATGAATTTTTAAAAATAGTTTAGGGGTCACGTTCAAAAATACTTTGTTGATCAGGAGACCCACTGAGAGTATACAAAAATAAATTAAAAAAAGTAAGTAATATTAAGTTGTTGGGGATTTCTCTTTAAGTTTCAGAACTGTCACTGCTTGTGCTTCTTTCACTGCTGCTGCTGTCCTCATCATAATTTGATCCTCTATTAGTACTGCTGCCACTGTTACTTCCACTTGTACTGTACTTCTTGTAAGTACTGCTTGAGCTGGAACTTGAGGAACTGCTGTCGTCGTTACTGTTACTGTAATCGTTGGTGTTTGTATCCTTAATCTGGGATGAATTATGGTAAGCAGTTGAGTTGATTGTGGTGTTGTTCGCGGTGGAAACGTTGGATGAGTTATTATCCGCAACCACCATGGATCCTGGCATCGCATAGAAACCCGCAATTAAAATAAGTATTATGGGCAGGAGTCCAACCATTAGTTTATGATCTTTGTTCATAGTTTCACACCATACTAAAATTCTTCCTTTAATGGTATAAAACATTTGTCTAAAAAAAGTTGATTCAAACTTTCTGGAACTTTAACCTTAACCTTTTGTCACACAAGATCCTCTATTTAAACCGATTGAAATCTACTCAATATTCAAATTCGGCTGGATTGTTGCTTCAAAAACAATTCAGGACAATATTCAAAAAAAGAAGGTTAAAAAAAGGGAAAATTATGAAATTAATTTCAGTCCGTTGGCAACTGCAAACTGGGAAACAAGATCGCTTGGAACCACCCTGATGTTTCCATCACTGTACTCCATAAGGGCCACCTTGGCCAGTGCAAGGTACTTACTTTTATCCTTGGTAGCGTTGAATATTGGATTCATAATTGATTCTACAGCAGCACCACGAGTCATGTTGCCTGGGTTCTGCTCGTCTCTCAGGAATTCAATGGAGTTGTTGCTCACGTAACCGTAACCATCCACGTAGATGGGCCCTATGACATTTATGAAGGCATCAACTGCAGTTGGTGTCATCATTATAACTGCATCTGTTTTTATTCCGGTGTTGTATTCAACTATCTCCTGGGCACGCTGGGCACCTTTCTCGGTACTCACACCGTATAAAGAATCGTGAAGCAGTAACTTACCTGTACCCAGTACTGATGGTTCGGCTGCTGTTGGATGTCTCATTCCGCCAGGATAGATTGGGGTTACATTGTTTATACTGCCGTTTACAACGTTGATTGCAAATGCCATATCAACGGATCCTATACCTTGGGTTCCATTGTCCTCTGTTGGGTCATCACACAGCAGGAGAATGTTGTGGGTTCCCTTCATGGTGTTTGTTGTTGATGGCTGTTCATACGTGTAGATTGCAAAGGCTGCCACTCCTGCAACCACTATTAAAACTGCCGCTAAAAATATCTTCAAACTTTTCTTCATAGAATATACTCCTACATGAGATTTTTGAACTATAATAAAAAAATTTTGAATAATAAAAAAAATACTTGAATTCGTGCTAAATTAAATGTTACAATATCAAACTATATACATATTATTATATGAACTGATTATCACCTAGAAAATTTTTTTACCATGTCTAAACTCGTTTTAGTTTTGATTCAACAGACTTAAAACATCTTAATTCATGAAGTATTAAAATTTAAGACTTCATTCTTCTGATATGCGCAATTAAAACCAAAGTTATGCTTAAGATCATGAGGGACATTATTATAAATTTTAACTTCATCCCCACTGTGTAGTTCAGTATAAGTCCTACTATTGAAGTTATAACTAAACTTAATCCAAAGCTCATCCCCAATAGTTCTACCCTTTCAATGTCATCATTTTTAGGAAACATCACCGTCATGAGAAGGTATCCTGGTATCAGTGCTATGAAGAAGGCACCTAAGACATCAACAACTATGGCTTTATTAAGGGCATGAATTAAAAAGGAAAGAGCTGTTAACAGGATTAGAAAATCAATGATCAGTAAGTCTTTGTTTAAACCATCTTTGAATCTATAATGGGATTCTGGAACATTTACAGGAGAATCTTCTGATAATTCCTGAGTTTTTTCGTGTTTAAATTCATCCAAACTGTAGATCCTTTCCTTTTTTTTGTGCTGAACTTCATTTTCATTGTTGATCAGGGCTTTATGAATTTCACTCTTCCTATAATAAATTTTTTCACTGTTCGACTTGATGTAACGGCCTCTCCCTATCGCAGCCCCCACTGAGAAAATCATGGTGAGAAATGCCATCAATATAATTAAAGATCCTAAATTGATTTCCACCCGGAAGTACTTTAGAGCAAGGGCCATGGCCACGGTTAACGCTACACTCAGCTCTAAAATCAACACGGGCTTTTTTAATATCTTCCCACAACCTGCATTGGGATAAAGCATTGCAGTTAGGGCATAACCTGAAAATATGAACATCAATACTAAAAATATGGTACTAAGAAGAAATTTGTCGACTTTAAGGTGGGGGAACAGTGTTGATACGATTATGTAACTGAGTGCCAATAAAAAAATCAATCCTAAATCTTTTCTTCCTAAGCTTTCCATGTTAATTACTCCAATATAACTTGAATTTTCACTTATTAAATTTTTTGCCGATGAAGAGATTCAGTACCTCAATTTCCATAGAATTAAAATTTAGAGTGATGCTTTAAAATTGACTCGTTGTTAAAATAAATTTTTGAATCTATCAGGAATTGAGATGGTTTGGGTTAAGGTAAAACCATGTGGGAAAATTATTGTGTACTAAAGATTTTTGAAATCGTGAAGGACTTATAAAAATATAAACATTTTTTTCTTTCATTCTAAAATGGTACTTCGATGGCCAGTACAGTCTTTCAACAAGCCCAGATAAAACCAGATTTCATTTATTAAAAACAGGTCCTCCCTTTTATTGTAAATATTATCCAGTTAAATATTGTAAGGGTTACCCAATTAAGATTAACCCCAGTTGCAGTGTACTTGCAGATCCAATTTTTAATATTATTCATTTAAAAATAGGTAAGACAGTTCTCGAGCTTAAATTTGGGTTGAGTCTAAAATCATGATAAATATGTTCCTCAGTTATCGTAAAAAAAATATACTACGTTCCATAATAGTATAGATAATAAGAAGTGCTTTGTGAAAACAGGAAATCCTCTAAATTATGGATTATTACATTTTACAAAAAAAAGCTGAATATTTATGAAGGTTTTGTTGCAGTTAAACCGGGAAGACGGTGAATATTCAACGTGGCAGATCAGGAAAATAATCTAGATTCATGGGTAGATCTGGATTTATCTAATATTTCCCTTTGTTATGAACTCTAAAGCAGTGATTTGACTTCCATTTTTTGCTATTATTCTTTAGAATAATGTATACGGAGGTAAAACATGAAACTTGGTGGGCATATAAAAAAGGATGGAAAGGATCTAATTTCAATGTGCAATACCTGTGGAAAGGTTGTAAACTTAAGTGAGGATACCAGGGACTGGTTTGGATCGGGCTACTTCTGTCCGTTCTGTAACAATAAACTCGCTGTTGAACTTGATGGAGACGTTGTTAACGTTGAAAGCTTGTTAAAACTGAATCCATCTATTCCGGAGAAAGCGGAAAAAATAAATGGAACACTGTACTCTGTTTTGGGGTCTACTGATAAAGATTGGGAGATATTCATGGCTTTAAATTATCTTGCAGCCAACGATAAAACCATAGAGTGCCCTTTCCATATTGTTGATTCAGATGAGAAAGATGAAACATCCACTCTTCTTCTGTTTGATAAACAGAGAAAAATTTATGTGGGCTTTTTAGATTGGGCAACAAACGATGGGGAATATGGAACAGATTACAGGGGAAGCGATGTACTTTTCCACATTTACATACTTGAAGACGAGAGAAACAGGGGTTACGGTTATGAAGCCTTGAACTACTGGGTTGAAAACCATGCTAAAAAGGTAAATGGTAAATTTGGCATTGAATTACCCCCAAAAAGCCAATTAAAAAATGTTTTAATAGATTTAGGTCATGCTAAGGAAGTTGATGGAAATTTTGTCCCTATAGATTTCTATGAAACCCTGAATTTTTAATCGTTACCATTTTTTCAGATCATTACATTTTTTTGGATTGAGACTTTTGTTAATATGATGAAAAACTTATTTAAAAAATGAAACCTTTGTTTTTATCCCTCATTATTTTACTCCTTAACTTATGCACTACTAATTTATACGTCGCATTTCATTTCTATGATAGTTTTCACATCTAAATATTAACTTTTATTTTGCTCTGTCCTCATGGGGTTTGTGCCAAAGAATTATTATCCCAGAAATTTTATACCTAAAGCTACAAATCTAACTAGAGAGTTTTTATGAAGTCACAGGAAGAAATAACTGAAAAAGATGTCATCGACATGATGCACCTTGTTAACAAAGTCCCATCTATCTTGCTGAAGCAGATGGTATCTAGAAATTCAGATGTTGTGAAACGTTTTGAAGGCCAGATAAACTCTTACAAAAACCGGCTCTCGGATGAGAACATTGCAAAAATAGAAAAAGTCATGGAAATGCCAGTTTCAGAGCTTCAGGAAATATTGAGAAGGGCTTACCTTGAAACCAACAAGAAACAGTTGAAGATACTTGCAGATCCCAAAGCACAACCATTTATAGAAAAGAACCGTCAGGAACTGAAAAAGGTTCTATTCACTTAAAATTCAGGGTTCTCTTCATCAGGGTCCCCTAATTCCAGATACTTATTTATTAATGGTTTGTTTAATCTTATTCCTGTTTAATCCTATCTTTGTACTCCAGTTCAGGAAACATGACCCTAAATTTGGTGCCGTTGTCCCTTTTAAATTCAAATGTGCCGTCTATCTGATTTATCAAATTGATTACAAGCTGTAATCCGAGTGTTTCCACGTTTTCAGGCTGAATATCTTCGGGAAGGCCTATTCCATTGTCTGCAACCGTGATTGTGTACATGCCATTGTTTGATCTCAGGGAAACCTCGATCTCTCCATCCATACCCTCTGGGAAGGCATATTTTAAACTGTTGCTTACAAGTTCATTGACGATCAAACCGCAGGGTATGGCTGTGTCTATTCCAATGTTAATGTTTTCCACATCAAATTTAGTTTTAATCTCTCTTCTGGCGCCGTATGAGTAAAAAAGGTTTGATACAAGTCTTTCCAGATACTTTCCGAACTTGATGTTGGTAAGGTTCGGGGACCTGTAAAGTTCCTCATGTACCAGGGCCATGGTTTTGATACGATTTTTGCTGTCGGCCAGCACATCTAAAACCTCTTTCTCATTGGTTTGATGGCTTTGGAGGTTGAGTAAGCTTGAAACGATCTGAAGGTTGTTCTTCACCCTGTGGTGTATCTCCTTTAGGAGTGTTTCCTTTTCCCGCAGGGAATCATGGATAATTTTTTCATCTTTTTTCTGCACACTTATATCCCTGGTACTTGATATAAATCCTTTAAATTCATTTTCCTGATTAAAAATTGGTTTCTTTATTGTTTCAACCCAAACAGGATCTGCATTGGATCTCACACATCGATACTGGATTCTCTTGTCTGAATGATTTTCAATGGATTCTTCCATGTTCTGTTTAACCAGTTCAGTATCTTCCGGATAAATGAAGTTGGATAAAGTGTTTCCAAGTACCTGCTCCTCCTTGTAACCCAGAAGCTTTTTAGAATAATTGCTAACGTATGTGTAAACCAGATTCTCATCTGTTACTGTTATAAGGTCCATTATATTTGAAGATACAAAACTGAGCTCCTCTTCACTTTTTTCGACCAGTTTCTTACTTTCCCTGAGCCTTTTTTGAGCTTTTTTGAGCTCTTTAACTGAGATAAGTTCTCTAACAACCACCAGGGTTACTATAGCTCCAACACTTATTATCAGTGTTCTGTTGGGGTTGTCCGAGAGAAAGAGAAGGCTGTAGCTAAAGAGCACCAGTATCAATGGGAAAAGAGGCAACCATTTATTTTCAAATTTTAATGAGCTGTAAAATGAGTTTAAAGTTTTTAATTTCAGATTAATGTTTTTGGTAAAAGATAAAGCTGCTAAAATTATGAATGATTCTGTTAACATGTAAGGAATCATCTCTAACCAGTAAAACAGGAGGTTTGGCTTAATTGTGTTGTAGGCAAATATTGTATCGCCGATTATCTGGAATAACACGCTTGCTGAAAGGAAGAGTATGGTTAGCTCTGAAACTTTCTTGTTGCGGTTCACAAAGAGGGTCATTATTACAAATAAGAGCATTATATCCAGAAAAATGTAGGATAACTGTAAAAAAGTTGATAAAATGTTTTTAAACATTAGAAGGGGTTCTATTAACAGGAACCACATCATGAGGAAGGTTGCTGTTATGAAGATGATGAGATCGAGGAGTGTTGTTGTCCTGATTTTAAATGGTTTCTTGGCGAACAACAGAAATCCTGCAATGAAAAAGGGGTAAATACCCAGAACAATAATGTTGGCTATTGGATCAAGGTTTTCACTGTAAAAGGTTACCACAAAGTAAAGTATCTCTGCAAAAGCATAGAAGCATTGACCTGAAAGAAGCATCAGCCATGCATTGTAGGTTTCTTTACGGTTCTTAAACGACCATGAAGTGGTGTAAACCAGGATAAAAAATGTTAATGTGGCCATTAAAGCCAGTGCAAAGTCCCTGGAATAAGTTGCAGCGGCAGTGCTTAAACCAAAATAGAGAGGTAAAACAGATAAAACTGTTAAAATACATGATAACATGATGATGAATGGTTTTAGATCAGAATTTTTAAGGGTGTTCATTGTTTAACCTCAACGCTGCAACTTGCTGACATCAATGGGAGTCCACTCATTTTTCCCATCAACTTTTTTAATCAACTTTTTTTCTGGCTCACCTTTAATTCTATAAAACTCGTATAAGTTTGGAAGCTTTGATTGTTTTTAATTCATTGGATTATCAGTACAATGATGATTTAATATCTAACTTTGACATATGAGTTTACTGTTAAATAATCTTTTGATTATTTAAATGGTAATAAAAGGAGTAACTACCCTGTGTAGACATTAACGTTTATTGATCTGTTCATCTGACTTTTTTTTGTGGTATTTCAGCGTGAAAGTTGGGGATCATGATCTAAATCATGATAAGAACTGCATAAAAAATTATAAAAGTTTTCAGGCATTTTTAAAGGAATTTTGCAAGTTTTGATTCATGCTGAACATTTTTTTGGTTCAAATTTTTAAGTAACATTTTAGGTAACCTTTGAGTTCTTGGATTAAGTTCAATGTACCTGATAAGTTAAAAAGCTTCCTTAAAAATTAGCATTTTTTAAGTTAAATTCTTATAAACAGCTTTTACCACATAACAACTTTTACTAAAATTGGATACTTTTCTAAAGTTAACTGAATATCTCTCTTAAATCTTACATGTTAAATGTTTGTTCTAAAACAGGGGACTTTATCCAGTTAATCAGTAATGGACCTTTCCAAATTTAATGCTAAGAGTTCTTTCCATGTCAGCCATTAATATGGCAGTTGCAATGGAATTTAATTTTGACTTGGACGTGTCTGCGCGGGATGTTAAAACTATGGGTGCGCTGGCTCCAACGACCACTCCTGCAAGACTGTCACCAGTCAAGTAGACATGGGCCTTTCCGAGCATGTTTCCGGCTTCAATTGAAGGAACAATAATTATATCTGCTTTACCTGCCACAGGGCCGGTTATGCCTTTGTGTTTGGCAGCCCAGGGGCTTATTGCATTGTCAAGTGCAAAAGGTCCGTCTATTATTTTCCCGCTGAACTGTCCCCTTTGACTCATCTTGGCCAAAACGGCAGCGTCAATTGTGGACTGCATTTTAGGGTTTGCAAGTTCAACTGCAGTTGTAACTGCGACTTTTGGATTTTTTACATCGAAAATATTTGCAAGGTAAATGGCGTTTAAAATTATGCTGCATTTTGTGTCGAGATCTGGAGCTATGTTCATTGCTCCATCTGTTACAAAGAGTAATCTTCCCAGTGCAGAGCTTTCAAGCACGTTGACATGGCTCATAATTTTGCCAGTACGCAAACCTGTTTTCTTGTCAAGCACTCCGCGGAGAAAGTCGTCGGTGTGTGTCATTCCTTTCATTAAGATGTCCGCTTTGTTACTGCTTACAAGTTGGACAGCCTTTTTTATGGCGTTTAAATCCTTTGGTTCATTGTATATTTTATCTTCTTCTATCTCAATTTCAAAATCCCTTGCAAGAGTTTTTATCCCCTTTTCATCCCCAATGAGAATGTAATCTGCTATTCCTAATTTTTTTGCTTCTGAAACTGCCTGTAAGACTGTGGGGTCCTGTGCTGCGGCCACGGAGATCTGTTTTTTTGGATGGGATTTTATTCTCTCAAATACCTCTTTGAAACTGGTGATCAAAAGCCTCACCTCTGAATGGACTTTTAAATTCAGATAAGTTAAATTTGAATGGGTAAAAACCTGAATTATTCTTTTTAACCAAGAATTTTGAAATGGGTACTTTTATGGTATTACTTAGAATGTCTTTTATTAAAATAATTATACAACTTATGATATTTAACTTGGCCAGATTTTTTAACTTGGTCAGATTTAAATTGCAGATGATCTAAGGTCTATAATGTTAAGGGTGATAGTTTAAATGTCATGGTTTAAATAAAAGTTTTAAAAAGAGGGCAGTGTTAAACAGGAGGTGAAATAAGTGACGGTTTTGGGAATTGCTGATCCATGGATATGGAGTGCTTACATCCTTTGCATACTTGTAACACTTTTATGTATAGTTTACGGTATTTTAAACTGGAATAAAGGTGCTGATGAAGATCCATAAGCTGGAAAGTCCTGAAGGTAATGGTCTCTGTTTTTTTTTAATTATTCCGTTCTATTTTTCATCCTTTTGATCAGAACCCTCACTTTTTGCTGGATTAAATTTCTTTTAAAATCCTGATCTTTTCGATTAGACATTATTAATTATTACAATTTCCATTTACCTAAAAAAAGAAACTATAAAAACTATAAATACAAAATTTAATCTAGTTAGTATTTGTTGAAGTTGCAGAACAGCTTCAAAATTTAAAGCTTCAAGATTTTACCTGCAACTTATTAAAAAGCTTGGGTGATATCATGAGAATGAGGGAAGAGGTTATTGGAAAAGAAGTTTTGGACAGCTCTGCTATAATAATTGGAAAGGTTAAAGATGTTGAAATAAACCTTGAAACCCGGGAGATCGAGTCGTTCATACTCGGAAAGGGTGGAATCTCAGAGGGTCTTGGAATTTCGAAGGGTGAAACCATAGTGCCCTATGAAATGGTTAAAAAGATCGGAGACAAGATACTCCTTAAAAATGGAGTTGAAGAAGACTTTACCATTTAATCTAGATACTTAATCCATTTTTTTGAGATATAAACTTGGAAATGTAAAATTAGATATATAAAACAATATAACCTTTTAAGTGGTTTAATAAAGTTTTAAATGGACAGGTGTTTTTTTGGAGATCACAGGTATCTGCAGTGCATGCGGTAGACCCGGTAGGATGTACACGTGCTCCATGTGTGGAAGTATTGTGTGTGCAGACTGCTACGACCATGAAATGGGCCTTTGTAAATCCTGTAAAAATATCATAAAAGAAAAAGCAGGTCATCCACAGGAGGAAGGCAGATCATAGGCCTAAGGAAAAAATGGATAATGGTTAAAGATGTCAGTTACCTATTTTATACCAGATGATTAATCTAGATAGTCTACTTTTAAGCCAGATGGTCTATTGCATGATCCAGATGCATGGTCGTTTTAAAACCTTGAATATAAATTTAATGATCCTTTGTAAATTTAATGATCCTTTGATTAATCTTCTTTGATTAAAATCAAGTTGAATGGACAGAAAGGATCCGCATTAAAACGTGAGAAATAGTAAATAAACGTGAGAAGAATGCAGAATAAAGAAGAACTTATAAAACTTCTAAAAGAAAATGAAGTCATAAAATTTGGAAATTTCACCCTTTCTTCAGGTAAAAAGAGCAGTTACTACGTGGACATGAAAAGGGCTGTAACTGACCCTAAGATACTTTCAAAAGTTGCAGAAATGATATCTGAAAGACTGGATAAAGAAAAAACAGATAAAATAGCAGGACCTGCCCTTGGAGCAATACCAATTGTAACAGCGGTTTCTTTAAAGTCTGAAATCCCAATGCTCATGATAAGAAAAGCAAAAAAAGGCTACGGCACATCTAAACTTATAGAAGGTGACCTTGAAGAAGGAGATTCTGTTGTGGTTGTTGAAGATGTGACAACAACTGGCAATTCCCTTATAAATGCCATTAAATCAGTTTCAGAAAACGGCGGAGTTGTTAAAAAAGCATTTGTGGTGGTTGACAGAGCCGAAGGCGCCCTTGAAAACTTTAAAAGGGAAGGAGTGACCCTGGAACCCTTAGTTTCAATAAAAGATTTTTAACTCTATGAATTTTTTAACTTCATGTTTAATAGGGTCCATTTTAATGCTCACCCTATTAAAAGATCAACAAGATAAGAGTTTTGAATTCTTATTTTAAAAGGAAATTAACCTTCACTCTTTCACGTGTTTAACGAGGTGTCCAAGTTCCGGCAACACTAACTTTAAACCAAGTTTCACAGCATTTGGAGAGCCCGGCATCGCAATGATTATTGTGGATTTAACCACCCCAGCAGTTGCTCTACTGAGTATTGCACCTGTTCCAAGCTCTTTATAAGATTCATATCGGAATATTTCTCCAAAACCATCCATTTCCTTATCGAAAAGGGGTTTTAATGTTTCAATAGTTATGTCACGGCTTCCAATCCCTGTTCCTCCGGTTGTCAGTATCACGTCAACGTTTTTGTCAATCATGTTCCTGATTTGGGAGAGTAAAAGTTTTGAATCATCGGGTATAACAGAGTAGGATAGAACTTCATGTTTTTCGTTTAAAGCATCTTTTATGAGTTTTCCTGACACATCGGTGTCTTTTGATTCCAGGAAATCCTTATATTTTGAGTCGCTGAGGGTTATAACCCCTGTTTTAACAGATTTTGGCGCACTTTTCTTGTGTGTTTCCATACTTCTACTTTTCATGTGATCACCAGTATATTCCGTTTACAGAACCTTTTTATGTTCAGTTTGACATTTAATCTAAGATAAAGAACTTATGAGTTAGAACCTATGCGGTGAGACTACTAATTTAGATTAAACCACAAACTAATTCAACTTATTTATTTAGGTGTTAAGAAAAGAACTTAATATTTACGGTGCTCTGGTTTCACTGAAACAAATGGGCAACTGCAGACAGAATACAAAAAGGGAGCAGACTTAATAAAAGGCAAGATAAAATATTTTAAAGATAAAATATTTTTATTGCAGTGCTTCTGAGAAAGTAATGCATTGTTCGCGGTTTCATTGTTTTCCAAATTTCAACTGTTTGATCGATCTGCTTGTTTGATCGATTTTAACATGTACCTATTATAAAAAAGCTTTTTAATACCGAGGGAGGGTATTAAGTCCAAATTGGAGGCGGTTTTCTTTTTTGCGAAAATTAAGAGGAGTCTAATTTTACCCTCCCTCTCACAAATAATTTTTGTCTTTTATAACATAAAAAACTTTTGTGTGTTATCCAAAAGTATGTAAAAACTTTTTAAAAGCTTTAAAAAATAAAATAATCCGATTTTTAACATAATACTGTCTTATAATTCCGATTTTGAAATTATTTAAATATCTGTTTATTTTAACCATACTTTTTCAGATATAAACTGAGATCAGGCTGTATATCCACAGTTGGTGCGGTAACCATTGGCCCGGGATTTCGGCGGAAGGTGCGAGATCCGCAGTTTGGACAGACCAGGATCCCATTGTTGTCATCGTATCCACACCTAGCACCCTATGGATTTGTACCATGGGTAATAATTACAGTTTTGGAAAGGTTCTGGGCCATTTTGGATTCACCTTCACCAGAAGTTTCACTGCTACCGGAGCTTCCAGAACCTGTATTTCCGGATTTATTGTTGACAACTACCATGACGTTGGTTGTCTGCTGTTTTGTTGTAGTTGTGCGCAACCGCTTATTCCCATAACTACAACATGGCAACAGTAACCAATATCTTTACAGAAATGTTCATTTCATTTCCAGTATTATATTTGAATACAAAGTTTATCACATTTTTCATGGAAATTTGATCAGTTGATCTAAGTCAAAAACATTAAGTCCTAATCTAAATAAAGGTAACCACATGCAAAGCAAGATATACGTTTTAGATGCCTCTGCAATCATTGGAGGATTTTACTCAAAAGAGGCAATGAACTTCACAACAGCCGGTGTTATACTAGAAATCAAAGATTTAAAATCAAAAATAGTTCTCCAATCAGCCATTGAAAACGGATGCATCACCATAAAAGATCCAAGTCCTGAAGGGGTTAAGGAACTTGAAACAGTTTTAAGAGAGTCAGGAGATATATTGAGGCTTTCTGATGTTGATAAAAATATTGTTGCACTGGCGGTTACACTTAAAAATGAGGGTTTCAAACCCACACTTGTAACAGATGATTACTCCATGCAGAACGTCCTGAAGATCATTGGAATGCCCTACAGAAGCGTTTTAACCGAAGGAATAAGGGAGGTAATTGGATGGGTTAAGATCTGTAAGGGATGTAAAAAGGAGTACCCTCCAGAGTACCAGTTTGATGAATGTGAGATATGCGGATCCCGCATCATCAGAAAGCGCGTGAAAAAGAGTTGATGAGGGCCACTTCACAGTTTTACACATTAAAATTACCTTGCACACATAAAAAATAGGTTAAGACTGATTTTAACATTAGAACATTAAAATTGTTTTTCTACTGAACTTTGGTTATAAATTAAAGGATAATTTTAGGAGTATAACTAGGTATAACCTATTGATGTATGCCGATGGATCCATCCTATTCTGGTTGATCAGTATCAAGATTTTTAAGTAGATCAAAGATAACTCTAAAAAAAAACATGGAAGGTGTTGTTCAATGAATATTGGTGTTGTTGTTCACGGGCCGCAGATGCTGGATTCTGGGTATGCAAGGAAAATACTGGATCTTCTGGGGAATTATGGAAAAGTAAAGGCAAGGTTAGGTGGCACAATGGGCAGAACAGCTGTTATTGATGCAAAACTTGAAAACACCATAGACATAAACCGCAAACTTTTACCGAGCCAGTCAATTGATCTTTTTGTGGATGAAAACGTGGACGTTATATTTCTCCTGGACTATGGAAAATCCAGTGTAACAGGTCATGCATTTGGATACAAGGTTTCGGGAAGATGTAAAGATAGTAAAAAACTCATACAGATAGAAAGACCTGGAGAACCTGATGGAACCATCATCTCCTGGGGAGATGGATTCCAAGAACTTGCAGGGGAAATGGCCAAAATCTTGGATCTTAAGGTTGTGAGCCCGGATGAAGTAAGGGATGAAATGAAGGATAAAACCTGCTGCAGGCATGAAGATGAAACAGGCAAACCCACAAGGATCTACAGAAAAGTTGCAGGAGTATCCCCCGATGAAAATATATTTTTAAACGGTATCGTGGTTGGGAGAACAACGTCGAATGATGTTACACTGGTTGCAGAAGATGGTGTCCTGACTGAAATACGTGGAGGAAACCTTAAAAAGCACGGTGTTGAAAAACTCGGCAGTGTAAACCTTGAAAACGCCATAGTTAAAACTGGGCTACTTCGAAGATCCAGGGTTAAACCACGCATTTTGCGTGTTAAAAGTGTGGACTCTGCAGCCCGCCTTGAAGATGAAACTGCAGATATTACAGCTGCAGATCTTAAATTCAATGTTTCATACCTTGACCATGCTGCAGAGGACATATACAAGCTGAGACGTTCTGATCTGGTTGTTACAGTTGGTGATGACACCACCCTGGTTGCATCTGACATACTCTACAGATTCAAAGTTCCAATTGTGGGTATAACAGACGGCGACCTTGATAAAGTTGTTGAACAGGGATTTAAAACAGAAGGATCAATTATAGTTGAACTTGAGAGTGGTTGGGATGATATCATAGGTAAAAAAATCTTTTTTGAACTTTTTAAAGGCAGAGAAACCATACAAATAGTAAATATAGAAAATTTTAAAAAGGAACTGCTACAAACTATTAGCAGTATAGCCAGCAGTCATAACATAAAGTGCAGCTGGAAAAGGATTAATGATAAGGTTCCTTGTGGATCAAGTAATTGATTCAAGTTGAATTGATCAGTTGATAAATTGTGAAAATCAGTACAAATCAGAAAATCAGTATAATCAAATCAAATTTCAGTATAGTAAAATAAATTGATCAGTAAATGATCAAATTGAAAATTGTGAAAAGAATAGAAAAATTGAACTGGTAAACTACATTAAAAACCTAGTTTGTTACTGAGACTTACCGTTAACTTACTATAAACTAAGACTTAAGATTACATCATTACCGTAAAAAAAATTACCATAAATTATAGAATTAAGAACTTTATACAAATCATGATTTGTTATTAACACACAAATGGGGTGGGCCACTTGGAATTAAAGGCTCTTGTTGATTCTATACGAAGTTTTGAAGGTATCACAAGGAAAAACTTGATAAAAGACGTTACAAAAAATCTTGATGACACTTACAATATTGCAGGAAGAACAGTTTTAGGTTTTGGGGATGATGCATCCGCAATAGATATTGGAAACAATAAACTGCTTTTAATGGCAGCAGATGGAATGTGGGGCAGGCTCATGGAAGCAGACCCATGGTGGGCAGGCTACTGCTCGGTGCTTGTGAACGTCAACGACATCGCAGCAATGGGTGGTATACCCATGGGAATGACCAACGTCCTCTCAAGCAGTGATAAAGATATATGCAAAGAAATAATGAGGGGAATAACCGATGGCGTTCGGAAGTTCTCAGTTCCAATGGTTGGTGGACACTTCCATCCAGACACACCCTACAATGCACTGGATGTTTCCATAACTGGGATAATAAACCATGAAGATGTTATAACGAGCTGTGGAGCTGAAGTTGGAGATAAAGTAATTGTTGCAATTGATACCGACGGCCAGAAACATCCAAAGTTTCCTCTAAACTGGGACAGCACCACTTCAAAAAGCCCTGAAATTGTTCAGGCTCAGATAATGGTTATGAACAAGCTTGCAACAGAACACCTTGTAACTTCTGGGAGGGATATAAGCAACCCTGGAACACTTGGAACCCTTGGAATGCTCCTTGAAGCATCAGGTACGGGTGCAACAGTTGAACTGGATCTTATACCCAGAAACAAGACAGTTTCGTGGGAAGAATGGCTTAAAATTTATCCTGGATCTGGATTTGTTTTAACTGCAAAGGAAGAAAATGTTGAAAGAATTATAGAACTGCTTGAAGCTGTGGAAATCAGATCAAATGTTGCAGGAGAAATAATTGGAGATAAAAAACTTTACTTGACGCATTCTCATGAAAAAGAGGTAGTTTTTGACTTTAATATGGATAGAATCATGGGTATTAAAGAAAAAAGATCATAAGAGGTATAAAAAAATGCGTGTAGAGGTTAATGGGGATGAATTAGAGCTTCCTGAGGGTTCCACAATAGAGGATGCAATCACAGCCTCCAATGCACCTTACATGGAAGGCTGCGTCCTGGGAATTATAAAGGGCAAAGAAGAAGTTGAAAGGCACGTGAACAAGTACAGCCTGAAAACAGGTAAGGGAAGCATAATAATCGAATTTTTACCTGAATGCCCTGAAAATCTCCTTAAGGCATGGAAAAATCATTACAGGGAATTTGAAAACCTGCGCATAAGATGGACAACCTCAAGCGAAGTTTCAATTGGACCTGTGAAAACAGACCTCACACCCACCAAGGATAAAAATGAATATGAACGGTGGGATGTTGTTTTAAGCCTTTCAGGATTCACAGCAGATGCAACTCACATAATATTCAACAAAGCAAAGCATTTAGCTGTTTATGGAGCACCAAAGGAGAATAAAGGTGTTTTTGCAAGGGTTGTCGGTGGTAAAAAGACCATAATGGATCTTACAGATGAGGACGTGGTAAGTGAGGTTAAACCCGTGATAGAAAGGGAAAGCACAGTGAAGAGTGCTGCAATAACCAACTTAGACACCCCTGTTTCAGATGGAAATGAAATATTCACGTACGTACTTATAAAACCAACAGGAAAATCTCCAGAATCTGTTGAACACTTTTTTGCACTCTCTTCAAAGGAAAAATTAAGGGTTGATTATGAATCAAACTCATTTATAGGATTTTACGGCTTAGAAGGACTTGAAAGAGAATCCGAATATGTGGATCAAAGAAGGAGAGGAACAGTGACCCTCAGGAATAGAGGTAAAGGTGTTGGACGTGTCTACGTGTACAGGGAGGATAGGGTGTCAACACCAGCCCACACTGTTGTGGGTAAGGTTGTTTCTGGAATGCAGCTTCTTGACATTGCAAATTATCATGATTACGTAATGGTGAAGACGGATCCAGAACGAATAATGACCCTTTCAATGACGCAGAAGGATGCAGAAGAACTGCTCTCATCTCAGGGTGTTGAACAGGTAAGGGACGGAATCAAAGATGATGATGCAGTTGTTGTAAAGCAGGACCCACTCTTCACCATGGATATAATCGGCCAGAAAAAGGTCAAAACATTCGGCATACCTAAAGATGAACTTTTCCACATTGAGCTGGATGAGGAGAATGCTCCAAGATCATCATGGTACTTCAAAAGGATAACAGGGCTTCTTGACTCACCTGTGGGTGCAATGAAGGTTCACTTTGCATTCCCCGGAATGAACGTGCTGATGTTCGAGGGAGACTCAAAGCGGGCAAGGGGCCTGATACCTGAAAACACACCAAAAGACACTTCTGTAAGGGCGGGTGAAATCGGAATAACCAACATGTCCAGAAAGCACATTGGAATGGTTGGGGTGCGTTTTGAGGATAACAACGAATTTGGACCAACAGGAGAACCATTTGCTGGAACCAACATTTTAGGAAGATTTGTAGGTGGAACTGAAAATCTTAAAAAATTTAAGGAAGGAGAGACTGTTTATGTCACAAGAAAACCTTAAAACTGACTTGAAGGATAAATCTGGGGTTAAACCTGAAGACTCTAAGAAGCTTGATAGCTCTGAAGCAGGAAACACTGATGTTAAATCAAAGGTCACCCGCATGATAATCTTAGGGCCCTCTGCAAATATAAGCCAGACAGAGCTTGTTAGAAAGCTTCACATGATGGAACTTCCCCTAACTGTAAAATCAACCTGTTATGGTGCTGTGATAAATGGTGAAGAAGCTTATGTAAGGCAGGCTGTAGAAAAAATAAGAAAAATTGACTCGAGCAACATATTCACCAAGGAAAGGGGATTTCCACCAGGAGACCCCAGACGGTGCAGGGCCAAAAGGGGAGCTGCAAGGGAAGGCTACCACCAGTTAGAAAAGGAATTTGAACTTCTGGACTTTGTAAGTGAGGCACTTGAGCATCCAAGAAAGGTCAGTCTGGAAAAACCAAAGAAGGTACCAGTGGATGTTTTCAGGGAAGTCTGTAAAGAAAAGGGTAAGGAGTGTAAAAAATGAACATAACTGCTTCTTCAACCGGAAAAGAAATAGAAAAACTTGCACTTGCCATCCACAAACTTGTAAACAAGCTTCCTGTAACCATGCGAACAAAAAACTCTGAAGGTGTGAGAATAGAGGATGGAAAAGTTTTGGACTATCATTACACCGGTCCAATCCTTGAAAGGGTACTGAGAGAAGGAAAAAAATGCAGTAAAACCCCACAAGAGGGTCCTTACAAAGGTATACCTGTCGTGGTTGTACCACTCGTGGAAAAAGATGAAGTTATAGGTGCGATTGGAGTTGTTGACACCACAAAGGGGATTTACAGTGACATAGTGCATATAACAAAGCGACCTAAAGGATTATCTGATTAAAGGAGGATTCCAATGAAAATAGCATTATTTCCACCAAACTCATTAATACTGGCAGACCTTGTTGAAAGAAGGGGACATGAACCCCTTGTAATACAGAAGGAAATAAGAAAAAGGGTAACAGATGTGGAGATCGATTCACCACCCCTGAACATAACAGAGGAGGAACCAATAAAAGGCCTTAAGTATGCTGCAATTGAGGTTCCTTCTGGTGTGAGGGGTAGAATGGCAATATTCGGCCCTTTAATTGATGAAGCAGATGCAGCAATAATAATGGAAGATGCACCCTTTGGATTTGGTTGCATAGGATGTGCCAGAACCAACGAACTTACAATGTTCTGCCTCAGAAAGCGAGGAATACCTCTTCTTGAACTCAAGTATCCAACAACCAGGGATGAAACAGTAGAAGTGGTGAACAAGATCAACACGTTCTTAGACAGTTTGGAGGAAAAAAATGGTTAAGATAGCTCAGATATCATGTGGAACAGATTACAGTGGTGTTCAAAAGGAGATAGAAAAGGCAGCTGCAACTTTTGGGGCTGAGATGATCATTCCAGAAGCTGATCTGGACTACATAGATGAAGCTTACAAAAAGTTCGGGTTCAACGCTGCAAGCTCAGGAATAAGGTTAATGATAGCCAGGGCAATGTCTGTAGTTGAAGGAAAAACCAAGGCAGATGCAGTTTTCATTGCAACCTGCTTCAGATGTTCCGAGGGAGCCCTTGTAAGAAACGAGATTAGACGTTTCATACAGCAGAACACAAGGCTACCTGTTGTAACCTACTCATTCACAGAGAGAACCAAGGCAGATGAACTCTTCATTCGAATGGAAGCATTATCAACCATTGTTGCAAGAAGAAGTTTACTTGCACGTGAAAAACAGGAAGGACTTACCATTGGTATAGACTCTGGTTCAACCACAACCAAAGTTGTGCTGATGGAGAACAACAAGATAATAGGCACGGGTTGGCTTCCAACAGGGGACGTCATTGAAACTGCCAACACTGGAATGGATCAGGCCTTTGAAGGTACAGGATACAAACTGGACGATGTTGACGGTGTGGGGGTCACAGGATATGGAAGGTTAACCATAGGCCACCACATGAACGCTGAACTCATACAGGAGGAGCTCAGCGTCAACTCCAAGGGTGCAGTGTTCCTTGCAGGCCATCAGAAGGGAGAAGCAACTGTACTGGATATAGGTGGTATGGACAACAAGGTCATAACAGTAAACGACGGCATACCAGACAACTTCACAATGGGAGGAATATGTGCAGGTGCATCTGGAAGATTCCTCGAGATGACAGCCCGCAGACTCGGTGTTGACATAACGGAACTCGGACCCCTTGCATTGAAGGGAAACCATGAGAAGGCAGAACTGAACAGTTACTGTATAGTTTTCGGTATCCAGGACCTTGTAACATCACTTGCAGCAGGTGGTCGTAAAGAAGATGTGGCATCGGCAGCATGTTTTTCAGTTGCAGAACAGGTATATGAACAGCAGTTACAAGAAATAGACGTTCGTGAACCGTTAATACAGGTTGGTGGAACATCCCTTATAGGTGGCCTTGTTGATGCTATGAGCACCATACTCGGCGGAATAGACATCATAGTCCCTGATTATTCACAGTACATTGGAGCTGTTGGTGCATCACTCCTGGTATCAGGTTTAGGGACAAAAAACAGGTCTAAAGACTAAAAGGTAATTTTACGGAGTAAAAAAATGAAGGTAGAGTGCTACGATAAGGATGGGGCAGAGGTCTACGACATGATCGTAAGACACATACTCCAGGAAGTCCAGGTAACCCGTTCTATAAGTGACCTGAGAGTATTTGTAGACCCAAGAGAACCTGTTTTTATAATTGTCGTAAAATTTGAGAGGGCAGCAGCCCCAATTCTCCTTGAAGACCTTGCAGAATGTGAATATAATAAACAGGCAAAGGAACTATTTATAAGGGTGGAAGATGAAACATATCTGCCCGAACTGCTTCAGAAACTCTGGGAAATTGAGGGAAGAAATAAAGTACACCACCCAAGTCGTTACGAAGTTATAGTTGACAGTCCTACAAGTGACATCAAGAAACTGGTTGTTCACGACCCCCAGGAAAATATGAAGAAGAAGATCTATGATGCAGTATTCAGAATAATTCCTGAAGGATTCAGGGTTATAGAACACAGATCAGAAGATGGTATAATTGCAATGACGTGTTCTGACGAACTTATAAAGGATGAATGGCTTGAAAAAACGGATAAAATTATAGAAGAAATGAAGAACGAGTAACTTCTAAAAACGAGCAACTTGTAAATAAGTGTAAATAATAATAAATTGATAAGAACTAAGATCAATTAAAGGATTAGGAAAAGATCAATTAAAAAGAATCAAAAAAAGATCAATTAAAAAAAATTAAAAAAACATCAATTAGAATCAGGATAAAAAAATTTCACAAAAAACTTAAAAATAACTAAAATAATAATCGAAATCTCAAAAAAATTGAGATCTCAAAAAAAATCCTGAAACTATTACACTTATTTGAAATATTTACTTATTTAAAGTTCTTCAAGTCTGTAACTGGGAGGAAATTGAAATGAATGAGTCCAAGTTTGCCCACCTGACCAAGGTGCACCCATGCTTCAATGAGAAAATGCACGACAAAGTAGGAAGAATACACGTTCCAATAGCCCCAAAATGTAACATACAGTGCAACTTTTGCACAAGGGAACTTAACAAATGTGAAATGAGGCCCGGTGTGGCATCAAGGGTTATGACAGTGGAAGACGCTGTAAAACATGTTGAAAAAGTTACAAAGGAAATGAACATTGCCGTTGTTGGAGTTGCAGGACCCGGAGATGCACTTTTCAACCAGGAAACCTTCGATTTCTTCAGGGAGATGGACAAAAAATTCCCTGAACTTATAAAGTGTATAAGTACCAATGGACTACTGCTACCTGAAAAAGCAGACGAACTTGCAGAAATTCATGTAAACAGCGTAACTGTAACTGTAAATGCTGTAGACCCCAAGATAGGTAAACAGATTTACTCAAACGTGTTCTACAATGGTAAACTCTACGAGAAAGAAGAAGCATTTAAAATACTCTCCAAAAACCAGCTTGAAGGGATAAAAAAGACGGCTGAACATGGTATAATCGTGAAGGTCAACTGCGTCCTGATCCCTGGTGTCAACGACGAACACATTGTTGAGGTAGCCCGAAAGGTAAAAAAACAGGGAGCCTCCCTCATGAACATAATTCCACTCATACCACTATACAAATTCAAGGATACACCAAGACCAGGCTGTGCAGAGCTCAGTAAAGTGAGGGATGAAGTGGAAGAAATAATACCTGTCTTCAGGGCTTGCACACAGTGCAGGGCAGATGCATACGGTGTTCCCGGTAAAGACGACAGACACCTTGACATGACGCCTGCAAGCCACTACTGATGAATGAAATACTTTTAAAAATCCTATAAAATTTTTTTATATTTTTTTCTTTTTTCAATCCTATTTGTGGACAAAACATTGAAAGAACTTTAAAAAAGATTTTAATGATTGTATAGGCTGTCTAATAGATCTTATGATGAACTGTAAAAATATTTATTTAAAAATATTTATTTTCATTCAATTAAATTTCTTAATTTCAGAATAAAACTCATTAATGGCATATAATTTATATTGTAGTTCAACGAGTTCTTAGATAATCCATTGAATCAATTGTTTCTCATCTGCAATTGCCCGGATCGTTATGGTTCATATCTTACTGAATTTTTTAAAGGTCAGATAATGGTTTCAAGTCTTTTTACTAGATGCAACTTGAGATTAAACTTACCCACGGTATACATGGATGACGTTCAACAGTATCAGCACGTTTACATTTATTATTTCCATTTAACCTATAATAGTTCCCCACAACATCTATCAGCCATTATTTCATCAATTTTTTCAATCACTGCTTCAGTTGCTTTTTGTTTTCGTCCCAAATCCCCAATTTTAATTGCTATATTACCCACAGAAACTTTCTTTCCTTTTTCAAACCGTAAGTTTATTTGAAGAGAACTTTCAATATATACACCAGGATCACCCCATTTCTTCATACACAACTGAAGGAGTATCTCACATGATTTATAAATTTTAACCATCATGAAACACGACAATATTGAGGAAATAGGTGAATTATAATGGAAAGAATAAAACCAAGTAAAAAGAAGTTAATAGGAAGGACAATTTTCATGTTCCTGATTATGGGAGCACTGATGCAAATGGCAATTAGATTAGTCGACCCATACAACGGCATTGGTTTAATAGCAATGCCATTAGCTGGATGTGTTGGTGGATTTTTAGCCAATTACTTCTGGGAATTTATCTGGTTTAAAATAACCGGGAAGCATGAAGTATGATGACTGATAATATTACCCGAAACACTGCCTGTGGTAATAATGTTTCTTTATAATGATTATTTTAAAATTTAAAGGCATTATGTAAATTTTTAAAGATTTTTCAGAAAATTAGAATTCATGATATTATAAAATCAGTTAAAAACATTGTCAAGTGATAAAAATGAAGACCATGTACTGGAAGGACAGCAAGCTCTTTCTCATTGACCAGACAAAACTGCCAGATGAAGTAGATTATGTGGAATGCAGTGATTATAACGATGTCATAGATGCAATAATGACCATGAAGGTTCGAGGGGCCCCTGCAATAGGTGTGGCAGCAGCATTTGGTATGGCACTTGCAGAGCTTGCAGGTGAAGACCTGGAAGATGCAGCAGATGCAATAAAGAGTGCCAGACCCACTGCAGTGAACCTTTTCTGGGCAGTTGACAGGGTTTTAAGGGCAGCAAATTCAGATTCAGGTTCTGCTCTCAAGGAAGCCATTAAAATGTACGATGAGGATGTTGAAACCAACAGGGCCATAGGGAAATATGGTTCTGTGGTTATTGATGATGGAGATACTGTGTTAACCCACTGCAATGCTGGAGCACTGGCCTGTGTGGATTATGGAACAGCTTTAGGCGTTATAAGGGCTGCAAAGGATGAAGGAAAGGATATAAATGTTATATGTGATGAAACAAGACCTAGAGGTCAAGGAGCAAGGCTCAGCGTCTTTGAAATGCAGGAGGAGAAAATTCCAGTCAAACTCATAGTTGACAGTGCAGCAGGCCACATGATGCAGAAGGGAAAGGTTCAGAAAGTTGTCATCGGTGCAGACAGGGTTGCAAAGGGAGGTGTTGCCAACAAGATAGGCTCTCTCATGGTCGCACTTGCAGCAAAACGATTCAAAATTCCTTTCTATGTTGCAGCCCCAAAAAGCACCTTTGATGAAGAAAACAGCATTTATGATGTTGAAATTGAGGAACGCGACCCTGATGAAGTCCTATATTATGGTAAATGCCGGATCGCACCTGAAGGGACAGAAGTTGAGAACCCTGCATTTGACATCGTGCCTTCAGACCTTATAAGTGGAATTATAACTGAAGAAGGGATTTTAAAGCCTATTTAATTTTCCATCTTTTCCTTTTTTCCATCTTTTCCTGATTTTCTATTTTTTGACGGGCACCAAGCCGGAACACCACGTACCATACTTCATACTTAATAAATAAATTTTAATACTTTATTTCATTCTAATGGTAATACACTCAATCTGCATGAGGCTTGGGCATTGAACTGATTTTTCTGTTTTAAAATCTTACCATAATCCTTTTAAGTAATTAATAGTTATGCATGTTTAGTTTTAACTAATTCTAAAAGATTTAAATAGTTAAATTTATATATGATTCATGATTATTAAATTATTAAAAAAAAGGAGGTGATAAAACGCGCAAGATGTATTACTTGATGGTATTCGTGTTGGGTTTAACTTTGTTTTGGAGTGTCAATGGTGTGGCTGCAGCAAACACTACAAACACCATTTTAACCACAAATCAGGGTAGTACAAGCTATGGTCATGTGGAAAAGGAAGTTTGTGGGAATCAAAGTTCTAACCAGACTGTGGTTGTCATAGTGGGGGTACATCCAATGGAAAATGGAATTCATACAGCTGTTGCCAATGACTTAGAAAGCAAATCGTCCAGCCTCAATAAAAGGTATGTTATTTATAAGGTCCATGTAACCAAGGATGCCAGTAATTACAATAAAGGTCGAATGAACGGACAGTTGCTGGCTCAGAAATTTGTGGTTCCTGATGTTTCCAGTGAAAACCCAATGCTGGTTGTGGATGTCCACGAAAATCACTACCAATCAAGCGGCTATGCTTACTGCCGTTTCCTGTATTTAATTTCAAGTGGCGACAAAACCACAAGCTACGCTAACGATATAATCAGTGAAATGTCATTTTTAAGGATATACAGTCCTCCAAATCACACAAGCCCGCAGTACGTTACTGTACCTATTGCAAACAAAGGAATACCCACTATAATCTATGAAACATATGCATATGATTCATCGGCCAAGAAGGCATCAGATGCGAGTGCTTTTATTGATGCACTGGATAAAAAGGTTGTGGATCCGAGAGGCACAAACACCACAACCAATGGTACAGGCAACACAAACACATCATCAATTACAGTCACTCCTGCCGGAGGAAGCTATTACGCTCCCCAGAGTGTGGTTTTGACTGCAGATGGTTTGAAGATATACTACACCCTTAATAACACGAATCCAACAAGTAACAGTACCCTTTACACTGCACCAATCAACATCAGCGCTTCCACTATTTTAAAGTACGTGGGTGTTGATGCAGCAATGAACAGCACACCTGTAAAAACAGAGCAGTACCAGATATATGCTTTAACACAGTACAGTTACACAGTTTCTGTTCCAGTTAAACAGGTATGGTACAGGGGTTGGTCCAAGGTGCCCTACACAGTTAAGGTGAGGCACTACACCAAGGTCAAATATTACTACAGGGGCCACTGGAGAACCAAGTACAGTGCTAGCTATAGCTACGTGACCAAGTACAAATGGAAAAAAGGATGGTTATCGTACTGGGTCTACCAGAATCAAACGAAATGGGGTACGCACTGGGTTTTAACGTGAAAAGATTTTTAATAGGAAAATTTTAATGTGGATTTCAGGTTTTTGCTTAAAAAGGTTTTCCTCTAAGAGGTTTTTTTCCTTTGAGAAGTTTTCCCTTAAGAAATTTTACCTTAAATTCGCCTATATAAAATCATTTTTTTTCTTTTTTTTAAAGTTCAATGCGTTTTTTAAGAGAAGAGTAGGTTATTTTCTAAGAGAAGAGCTGATTAAATTAAGAGAAGAGTTAATTAAAAGTTTTCTATAAGTTTAATGTTCTTTTAACAGAAAATAGATTAAAAATAATAGATTAAAAATTTTTTTACTTTTGTTAGTTTTAATAAATTCTGGCATCAACACCAACGTGCCAGACACCAGGACTTTTAGATTTAACCTTTCTTTTACCCAGAATCTCAACCTTACGTGGGTAAGCTGTTTCTATTATTCTTTCAATTGGTTTTTCGTAGTTTGATGCAAACTCGTAGTAGTGGAGAATTCCACCGGGTTTTAGGGAGTCTACAGCATGATGAAGGAACTGCCAGGCTGTTCCAGGAAGGTTCATAATTATCCGGTCTACCTCAAGGTTCAGATCATCTAAAACCTGGGCAACATCCCCAAGCAGTGGTTTTATTTTTCCCTGAACCCTGTTTAGTTCTATGTTCTGTTTGGTGTAGTGGTAAGCTGCTGGGTTTATGTCCACAGCGTAGATCTTAACATCGTGCTTTCTGGCAATGGCAACAGAGAAGGGTCCAACCCCTGCGAACATGTCCAATATGGTTTCACCGTCTTTTACCATGTCAACGATCCTTTTACGTTCTGTTGCAAGTCTGGGGCTGAAGTAAACCCTGCGGACGTCCAGCATGAACCTGCATCCAAATTCCCTGTGCACAGTTTCGGAAACATCGTCTCCTGCAATGTGTTCAAGTTCCCTTGTCCGTATAATTCCCTTTATTGCGCTGCTTTTACGATAAACTGCTTTTCTCCCTGTGAATTTGAGTGCAGCATCACCAATTAAATATTTTTCATGATCGAGGTCTTCAGGAATCTCAAGGATCACAACGTCCCCAATGATGTCGAAGGATTTCTTTATTTCATCCATCTTTTCAGGGGCTATCCTGTTTTTAAGGTAATCTTTAAAGCTTTTTGGAACCCTTTTCTGTGCTTCAAAATCTGTTTCTACAACTTCGCTGTCAGATAAATCTGTAACTCCATTTAAATCAACAGGTTTTTCTTTGAGGGGTATGAAGACAAAGTCTCCGGAGCGTTTTATCTTCCAGTTGAGATCCACAAGTGAATGTTTCAGAAGGGCCCTTCTGATGGTGTCTGCCTTCTTCTTTGGAACTTTTAAGCCAATCATAAAATTTCTCCTTTTTTTGGAAAAGAACGATATTTGAATGAATTATGAACCTGAATGGGTATGAATCATTTTTTTTTATTGCATCCCTCTGGTTACACCTTAAGTTTTGCCACTGAATAGTTTTGTCACTGAATAATGGTATATCTAAAATTAAACAGGGAACTGATTTTATAGTAAGATTTATTAAAACCCATTTAAGATTAGAATATGTACTTGAATTAATATTTAAATTAATATTTTAAATCTAAAGTTATAAAATTTTTCAATTTGATGGAAAGGTGGTTTGATGCTTTACTTTGTTGGTTTGGGTCTTTACGATGAGAAGGATATATCACTTAAGGGTGTTGAAGCTCTTAAAAAAGCTGATGAAATCTACGCTGAATTTTACACAGCCCGACTTTTTGGAACGAGCATATCATGTATAGAGAAAATGTTGGGGGTTAACATAAAAATTCTTTCAAGGGCAGAAGTGGAGGAGGAGGCTATTCCACTTAAAAATGCTGAAATTAAAGATGTGGCCTTTTTAAGTGCTGGAGATACATTAACAGCAACCACCCACTCAGACATGTTGATTGAAGCCAGGAAAAGGAGGATACCTGTAACTGTTATTCACGGATCATCCATACTGTCTGCAGCCCCTGGAATAGCCGGACTTCAAGCCTACAAGTTTGGTAAGGTCACAACGGTTCCATTCCCTGAGGAAAATTACTTTCCACACTCTCCTTACCTTGCAATAAAAGCCAACATGGAGTTAAAACTTCACACATTAGTGTTGCTTGATATAAGGGCACATGAGGGTCGTTACATGACTGCGAATGATGGACTGAAGTATCTGCTAAAGGTTGGAGAGGAAAGGGAGGATGATGTTATATCAAAAGATACGCTGGCTGTTGTTATAGCTCGTGCAGGTTCGCAAACTCCAGTTGTACGTGCTGATAGAATAGGGAAACTCATTGAGGAAGACTTTGGAGGTCCACTCCACTGTTTGATGATACCATCTGATCTTCACTTTATAGAGGCAGAGGCACTTGTTGTACTTGGAGGGGCACCTGAAGAGATTCTTGAGGATGATCTCTAGTTCAGTTCATGGTTTTAAATTAATGTAGATACTGCACTCGATACGGTGGAATTTTAGGATGGCGAGAACTTCAAGGGAAACATGTATAAATGCAAAGCCCTTCCTTAAATGGGCTGGTGGGAAGAAACAGCTGCTTTTTGAATTTAATTCAAGGTTGCCGCTTCACATGAGAAATAGAAAAAGCATTGAAAGTTATGTTGAACCCTTTGTAGGTGGTGGGGCAATGTTCTTTTTTTTAAAAAGGCACTACCGTGTCAGGAAATCTTCCCTCTTTGATGTAAACAGGGAACTGATAATGGCTTACAAGGTTGTTAAGAACGATTGTAAAGCTTTAATAGAGGAACTGAAAGAGATGGAAGATATTCATCTTGAAAAATCAGAAGAAGCCCGTAAAAAGAATTATTATGCCGTTAGAAAAGCTTATAACCTCCAGATGGACGGCTTTGGCTACGAAGACTACAACGATGGGTGGATAAAACGTACATCCTACATGATATTTCTAAATAAAACATGTTTCAACGGTCTTTTCCGTCAAAACATGGCTGGTAAATTTAACGTACCCTTCGGACGTTACAAAAACCCCACAATATGTGATGAAACTAACCTGACTGAGGTTGCTCGGGCTTTGAAAACCACTGAAATATTCTGTGGGGACTTCACACAGTCAGAAGCATGCATAGAAAATGGAAGCTTTGTTTACCTTGATCCACCCTACAGGCCCCTGAACCGCACCTCAAATTTCACAGAATACTGCAGGGGCGGTTTTGCAGATCCAGACCAGATAAAACTGGCCAACTTCTTTGAAGAAATGGATAAACGTGGAGCTTACCTTATGCTCAGCAATTCTGACCCAAAAAATGAAGATCCACAGGATGAGTTTTTTGACAACCTTTACAGGCACTACAACACTGAAAGGGTGGATGCAAAACGAAATATAAACAGTGATGCCTCTAGGAGAGGAAATATCAAGGAGTTAATTGTTAGAAACTACATGCACTGACGCGTTAAACCTCTATCTTTATGCGCACTTTTATTTTTATGCAGGTTTAACCCATACTCATTAACTGTATTTAGCCCATACTCATTAACTGTAATTTTTAATCATTAATTGATATCCATCAACTTTTGTTAACGTACTCACATTTTTCAACGTTCTGCAGTGGTATGAGCACATGTTTTATTCCGCCTTCATGGGAGGCGTAACTTATCTCTATAAAACCCCTTGATTCGTTGATCTCTATTTTTTCAACTCCAAACTCTCCATTTTTGAAGTTGTGCACAGATCCGTTCATCATACCAACCTCTAACTTCTCTATCATGTTACCACCTTGGTCTTCCACCTTGAATCCTTCAGTGTCAATAATATTTCATCGTGATAATCTGCTAATGTTAATTATATGGTCGTTTGTACATGAAGTAATTTCAGCTTCATGCTGGATGAAAGGTTTGTTTGTGGTCAATAGAAACTATGGGACATGCAACCGATTTCTTTATTAAACAGGGTTGATATAATAGAGTTTAACTCTGTGGGCTTTTTTTGTATTTTAATGGGTTAAGGTGGAAAATCAATGCCGGCGGCAAGTAGAAAGGAAAGAAAAAGGGAACCATAGGCATCTGCCCCCAACTAATTAACATAATGTACAGATTATAGGTACAAGTACCATGCGTTAAATAATGAAAGCTCAATATAAAAATTACGATAGTATAAGTCCAGAAGGATGATCCAATAAAAAGGTGATAAAAATGGGAGAAAAACATGGTCACAAGCACCCTGGCAAATCAAGCAGGGACGTACTGAGTGCTGGAGATGTCCTGAAAAATTTAGACCTTAAAAAAGGTGATAAATTCCTTGATGCTGGATGTGGAGATGGTTATATATCTATGGAAGCTTCAAAACTTGTTGAAGATGAAGGCAAGGTCTATGCTGTGGATGTCTACGAAAAATCAATTGATGCACTGAGAGAAGAGATTCAAAACAGGGGAATAACCAACATAGAAACAAAAATTGCAGATATGACCAAAAAAATACCTTTAAAAGATAATTCAATTGATAAATGCGTTATGGCCAATGTAATGCATGGTTTTGTAGCTGAAGGTGAGGTTCCAGAGGTTATGGAGGAAATAAGAAGGGTTATAAAACCTGAGGGAACCTTTGCACTTGTGGAATTTAGAAAAATTCAAAGCCAACACGGACCTCCATTTGAAATACGGTTGACCCCTGCAGATGTTGAAGATGTCATTTCACCATATGGCTTCCAGGTTCAGGGCTCAGAAGAGATTGGAACATACCATTACATAGTGAAGGCCGTTAAAACAGAATAAAATCCTTTTATAATCCTTTTATTTTTTTAAATCATTTTATGATCTAATGAACAATTATCTTATTTTAAGTAAATTCCTTAAGAAGGCAGTTGATTTATTTAAGTAATTTAAATAATTTTTTACTTAAAAAAAGTAGTTTGCTTATTTAAAACCAATTTTTAATTTTATTCAAATGTTTTTAAAGTTTCTTTTATTTTTTAAAGTTTTTTTCATAGAAAAAAAAGTTGTTTAGGATATGAAAAGTTGTTTAAGAAATTTTTTTTAGGTTTTCAATCGATTTTTTCATATCTTAAACATCTAAACTAGAATTCACTGTAGCTGTGTGTATTTTTCAAGAAAATCCGGATAGTCACGGTCCAGAACCCTCAATGCAGTCATTGATTCTGGCGATGTACAGCAGCGCTCCTCTACAAGGTTTCTGAGGGTACCGTTTTTGATGTTTTCACGTACTTCCCTTAGAACAAAGTCCATTGAATTCTTGTTGTACTCTTTGAGCTTTTCAAAGTCCATATCATATATTGGGTACTCTTTAAGGTTGTAGGTTGCTGTTGGTGTCATCAAAATGTTTAAATAAGCATAGAATTCGCATGCTGAATCCGAAAATAAATCCACACCCAGGTAAACCAGAAGTGGAATGAATGATGCATCTGTAAATGGGAAATAAATTGCAGAGTTGGGATTTATGTTTTCCCGGAGCTGCGCCATGATCCTGACAAGGTCCATGGGCCGTTCTAAGAGTTTTTCAGAATTTGCAACCATTAAAACAGTATTACCAAGTTTTTCAAGCTCATTTGCACATTTAACCCTCAAATCTGGATATTTGGAACCATGGACAACGCCAATACCAGTTTTCCCACTTTTTGTGGCGTTTGCAATTGTCTGCTTAACGGACCATTCTGCCAGGGTTTTTGGAACGTTGTATGGCATTGGTTCATCCTTTAGAAGTTTTAGATCTGATTTTAGAGTTGAGGGTGTTTCAGCATCCTCATATTTTCCAAGTCTTGCTGGACCATCGTGTGAAATGATTTCTAACATACTATCACCAAAATGTAACATTTATTAACATTTAGATATTTTGAAATTACAATTAAAAACTATGAAAGAATTTTCTATCGTAGATATAAGTAATGATGAACTTGTTAAAGAGTTTTTCTTAACAAAGAATAGCTTTGTCAGAAAGTTGGGGATTGGTTGTTAAAAAGTTTTTTTCTGGTTTTAAATTTCTTTTCTGATGTTTATTCATGATGTTACGCCAGTTTTGATCTTCATTAGCTTCTTAATGCTTTTGGGAAGAGTTTTTGGAAGGTATCTTTCTATTTTGTTTGAGGTTCGCTCATATATTTTTCATCTTGTGAGAATGTGAAGAAGATTTTAAAGTAAGGAATCAAAGAATCATGGATAATTGGATTGAATAACCTTTGAATAAACCGTTAATGTTATTTAGAATTTCATTTAATTTGTTTTTTAGCATTTTTATAGTTTGACATGTAATGTTTTTTAACTAGTGGGGGGTGTATACTGTTTATTTATGAGTAGGAGTCTCTCTTTGAAGGTTAGGAAGTGGATTAGTAATGAAGAGTTAAAAGAAAGGATAAGAAAGAAGGAGAAAGATGTTAAGGTTTTAAATAGGTTGCATTTTATAAATCAGTTGTATAATGGGTGTAGTGTTCCTGAGGCAAGTGAGAAATTGGGAATAACGAAACAAACGGGTTATATATGGCTTGAACGATGGAATGAGGATGGTTATGAAGGTTTAATTCCCCGATTTTCTGGTGGAAGACCATCTAAAATTACGGATCAGTGAAAAAGTGAATTAAAGGAAGTATTGAAGGAAAGAGATGATTGGACAACTAAAGAAGTTAAAAACTTGATAAAAGAACAATTTAACATAGAATACAGTTTAAAACAAGTTATAATTATCTTAAGGAGTTTAGGACTTAAATTCACCAAGCCATACCCTAAAGATTACAGAAGACCCGCTGATGCTGAAAAACAGTTAAAAAAACTTAAAATATAATATTAACCGATAAAACATGGATAAATTTAAATTGTGATCTTCTCTTTATCCAATTTTTTTATTAACAATAGTACTAAACTAGCGCTTATTATAATGCCTATGAGACTATAAATTAAGATTGGCCAAGTTACAATTTGTCCACTAGTTACATGTTTTGTGATACTTCCAGATGTTATGTATGTTAAAACTCCTATAGCCACTGTGAAATATAATAAAATTTCTATTAGTTTTGGATGAGTAAATCTTAAAATAGACCATGAAGAGAATCCATTATAGATCATAGGTATTAATGGTGCTATAATTAGTGCCATTATCCATATAGGGAGGGGTAAAATATAAATTGGGTTTAATCCACTTATATTCCAGATAACTAATAATATAATATTGACAATTATCACGGATGGATAACTCAATAAAAAGATGGAAACCATTTTGCCAGCCCATACCGTTTTAAGAGAGGTAGGTGTTGTTAAAATACCTTCAAATTTTCGGACAAGTTTCTCATCACTGAACTTTTCTCGGATAAATGGAAAACTTACTAGTAACATAGCAAGAGAAGGGATAGCTATAAAACTAAATTCCATTATTAACTTCTGTGCGGATCCAGTTGTTGCCATTACTGTAATAACTGCCAGAGCTAAAAAAGGGATAATATTTATAATGGTATTAAACAAATAATCATTGCGTTTAAAAACTTCTTTTATTTCCTTTAAAACTATTGGCTTTAATTGTGGATCCATCTTCTCATTCCTTATCAATCATTGAGTTAAGGTAAACCTCTTCAAGCGATGAATTAACTTTCCAAGTATCCAAAATTTTTTCTGTTACAGTAGTAACATCAAAATCATCTTCTGAATAAAATGAGATCAAAGGTCCTTCTATTTTTTAGATCATAAGTTATATTTTGTATCTTTTTGGCCACATATCTCGCATCTGTTGGAGATTCAAGGAGTACAAAAGTTCTTGAATTCCCAAATTCAGTTATTATCTCGTTTAAAACACCTTCTGATATTAATTTTCCTTTTTTCAAAAGTGCTACGTGCGTACATACTTTTTGTACTTCTTCAAGGTCATGCGAAGAGAAAAATATAGTTTTTCCTTGCTTGGCTAATTTTTTCATCATATTCCGTATAATATATCTTGATTCAGGATCAACACCAGCAGTGGGTTCATCTAATATTAAAATATCGGGATCAGAGACTAAGGCTCTTGCAAGGACAAGCCGTTTATTCATACCATAAGAATATTTAGAGACAGAAGTATTACCCCATTCAGATAATTTAACCATTTCAATGACATTTTTTGCTTTTTTAAGTGCTGTTTGACCATTAATTCCATAAAGATTTGCCCAAAAAGCTATATTTTCCAAACCAGTTAAATTTTCATATAAACTATTGAATTCTAACATAGAACCAATATGTTGCCTAACATTTTTAGCTTCAATATTATCTGGATAAGGATCTTCTCCTAAAATGTAAACATTTCCCGAAGAAGGTCTAATTAATCCTAGTAATAATTTAATGGTAGTTGTTTTCCCTGAACCATTGGGGCCCAAATAACCAAAGATCTGGCCTTCCTTAATTTCAAATGATATTCCTTTTAAAGCTTCAAAATCTCCATAAAATTTATGAATGTTCTCTAAAGTTAAGACCACTTCAACCACTATTTCTTGCCCCTCTAAAACTGAAGGTAAATTAATATTTTTTCCCCAAGAGCATTTATTTCCCATCTCATGATACTTTTTAAGCCCTCTTACTACACAATTTCCGCAAAAATTAACATGTTCACAGTCACCACATAGTTCTGGTTTTGGGTCCTTTATTCGCAATATTGGATACTTTGATAATATTTTATATAAATCATCATTAAAGATGTTAGCAATTGGAAAATCATTAGGATCCGCCATAGGACACAATTTTATATCTCCGGTAGGTGTAATGGAAATTACAGTATTTCCAACACCACACTGTAAATCTTTTGCGTTCATATTTGGCATACGTTTAACCAGTTTAATTTCAACAAGTTTTTCTGTTATATGTCTTATTTTGTTTATTTATACCCATTAACTCCCTAATTTGGGACATAGAAAAATTTTAATATTTTTTTGTTTAAATGATTCATGTTTTGATTAACAAAGTTTGGATTAAGTCTACTGCAAATATTTATCTTTTTAATCCATCAGCAATTTTTAGGTCTTTGTCTAAAGTTTTGTCTTTAGATTCTAACTTTTAAATCATATAATCCTCATTTTGCAATTTAAAAGTTCAAATATTTATAAACTAACAACGATTTTTCATATAGCCTATAAATTGTCTAACCCTTTTCACGATATGCCACTAATTTCTTATCAATAAAACTTATTATTAATACTTATGCTTCATAGAATAATAAATCCAAAAACAGTTAAAATAACTTTAGAAAATTTCTACAAAATTTTGATTTTTGTTTGTTTTGTCGGATCCTGATTTAAAGAGACAAACAATGGATAGTATTCTTTTAGAATTTTTTTTAAGATTTTCAGAAGTTTATACCATCCATGCAACAATCTGGTCTTTCAAAGGAAGACTGGCCAAAACAGGTAAAGAAAATGGGAATATGTGAAGAAGTTCAACTAGGAAAGGCTTAAAAGTTAAAAAGGCATGATTCAAGATGTAACATTCTATAATAGTTGATCTAGCTATAAAAAGGTGGGATGAACTACGTTGACCTGAAGCTAAAACTCCTCGCGATAAAGATGGAACTTGGACCAAAAAAATCCAGTTACGGATATAACTACACACAAAAATGGATATAATCTGCGGTGTAATACACGAATTAAAAACAACAACAGTAAGTACATGATAAGATAATTGACCTATTTCAACTTGGTGAAGTTGTATATTGTGACCAAAGATACTTTGGCGAACAATGCACTGCCACAACGCCACTACGAACCGCGCTACGTGTGATCATTCTTTAGGAATACGGAATAAACTGCAGAATAAAATGATAACACATAAAAGATCGCCAGAAGAACGTCCATATGTCATAATCAAAACATTATCGCTCTTATTGGTTTTTAGATGTATTGCATGTTATGTGTGTTGTTTTGTTTATTCAGTTTACTTGGTTTATGAAATGTGAATTGGAAGGAATTTGACGTATTATGTTGAGGTATACCTCTTGAAATACCCCCAAATATATTATAATATTGTTTTAAACCTGTGTAAATGGTGTAATCGTCTGTGAATACTGGTACTGGCTTTTTGCGGTATGTTTTAAGTTTTTGTTCTGTATTAATTTTTTTGGAGAGGGTTCCTTTTCAATGCTTAGAAGGGTGTTTTCTTGTTTTCCGCTTTCCGTTATGGTGACTTATTGGTGGTTTGTCTTAATGTTCCATGTGCCTTTTCCTCTTATGTTTGAGGCCTCTACATCGTGGGGGTGTTTTTTTAAATCTTTATTGCCTCTGATAGGGGGGTACATTTTTTTCATCTAATTTCTATTTTTTCCAGATAAAACCGGGTCTTTCATGTTTTCATCTAGATATTCCTTAAATTCTTTGGATAATATATCAATACTCTCCCATTTATGACCTAATTCTTCTGATAACTGATTTACACTTTTTTTTATTCCTGATTTAATATTATATAAAACTTTAACTATTATTATAAAACATTTTCACCTGAAGATAAGTGTTTATTGACGAATATTTGTTTCAGAGAAATCTGTGAAGTTATCTACCACATTCATATACAAAGAATAAACGCCTAACTCTATTTATTATAAAACATAACCACACTTATAAAATATTATAAGACCCTCATTCAGGACAATAAACCCCACCAGGCCATCTTATACATCTAAAAAAAATTCAAAACCTTCTCATCATCCAGAATAAACAACTCCAACACCAAATCACCCTTCACTACCTAAAAAACATAACACCACATACTAATTTAAACCTTTACACCAAAAAACAGACAAAAGCGTTGTTTTATATAACTAACAGACGTGTGGACGAAAAATAAGGTGACCTACGGGTGAGCATAGTACAGTTTAACGAAGAATGAACCTTAGAAGAATTAGCCTTTAATTCCTCTGTAGAGAACAAATATTGCCTGAAATCACCTAATTCCAGCATGAAAATAATCAACATGAAAAAAAAGGAATAAAATAGAATAATACAAAGTTTAGAAGTTTATTCTCTTTGTACATTATATAAATATTGATAGAAAAGGTATAAATCTCATTTTTACTTAAAAAGCTTTCTAATTACCTTTCAAATAAGTACTTATTTACATTTCAAAATGAATATAATTATTACTGTGGGACAGAATTATGGGATAAAAATAGAGGAGGTGAGGTAATGGAAACTGCAAAAATGAGCGGCGGTACGATGTTGGTGCTCGGTATCATCATTGCAATCATCATCGTGTTACTTCCGGCCTTTATATACATATATGCCTGGATAGCAGCAATACTGCTCATTATCGGCGGCCTTGTTACAATGTTATCAGGAAGATAACCCTAAAAACTTTAAACCTTCTTCTTTTTTTTAACAGTTAAATAGATTAACCAATTTTTTTGCTATGCCCTTGTTGTTATACATTTTTAGATCGGATATTATACGAATTTAAATTATACCTATTCGAATTACTTAAAATTAGGATTGATCTATTACTTTAAACCAAGGCAAACTGTAGCCAAATGTATAGGTACATTTTGCAGTAACAGGTAAATACGAATCAAAATACGTTCTACCATCAACTTCAGAAAACGATCCCGGTAGTTTTTTAACGATTTAAACTGCAAAAAGTAATACAAATCCTAGAGATCCTGGATAAATTATATCTTCTATAAGAAACATAAGCAAGCGTTGTAATAATTAAATCAATTCCTCAGCGAAATATTAGAGGAGATAACATGACTGATGAAGATAGATTATCCCAAGTAAAAGAAAGGGCCATTGACGCATTGAACCATCATAACGGCGTCTACATTGAAAAAAGGTTATATAAAGTTTTAAGAAAGGAATTTTCTGATTTATCACGCAAAGAATTTCAGGAAGTTGTGGATTCACTGCTGGAAGGGGAGTACGTTTTAGAACACGAGCTTATAAAACGTTTACCCAACAAACAGTCAAAAGAACTGGTTAAACAGTATGCTACAGGTTCAATGCCTAAAAAAAATGTTTCTGGTGGCCTGAAGATCCCGAACAAACGGGACATTTAAGTTATCCAAACCTTTTTTTCTTTATTTTTGTGCATTTCCATCCCAATTAGGTTAGATTTGGATGTAAAATGGGAAAAATTATAATATAGAACTTATTTTCATATATAAGTTAAAGGAAGTGAAAAATATGAACCTGTCTAAAGAAATGATCGCATGGAAACCAATCATAATCGGAGTAGTTATTGCTCTACTGCTCTACCTCTTATCAAGTGAAAGCTTAACTTTCATTGCATTCCTGCTTGCAGGAATAGCCGTTGGTTACATGTTGGAGGAAAAATATTAAATGGAATAATTAACGGAGCAATTTTCGGTGTTATAGGTGCAATCGCAGCCTTTGTAATACTCCTGATCATGCTGGTCAGTGGAGGTGTAACATCTTACATAAGTTACTTTATAGTTACGCTTTTAATTTATCTGGTTGCTGAAATAGTCCTGGGAACCGTTGGTGGAGCCCTTGGATCCTTGATAAAAGCAGAATCCAGCATTGACCGTGAAGAAGAGGAAGAAGAGGAAAAAAGTGAATAAAACAGGGGATTTACTCCCTGATTTTGCTTCTATTTTTTTATTAACCTTTAAATTTTTATTAATCGTTTTAAAATTGTACACCCTAAAAAAGAAAGATGGGTTTAAACTGTTAAGGTCTGTTTGTATATTGCATTGGAATCATCTCCTCCAGATAGTGAAGAATCAAAGATTAAAACATCAACCTTTGCAGGTGTTCCCTTATCACTGATATATGATGATCCATCAACTTTCAGGGTTTGTCCAGCTTTAACATTGTTGATGTTCCATACCATTGGATCTTTTTCAATTACAGCACCGCTGGAATCGTACCATGTTAAGGCCATCTCAAGGTAGTCCATATCACTATTAGGGATTATTTCTCCTGTTACATCATAATCTCCATATCCACCGCTCGTTACTTTTAAATTTTTAACAGTTATATCATCTGATTGCGGCGTTGGAGATGCAGGTGAATTATTAGATGGAGAATTACTTGTATTTGCAACTGTTGCCGTGGTCTTATCCGGCGCCATCATCCCAGATATTCCAGCTATCAATAGAAGGCCTACACAGCAAAGACCAATGATACTCAAAGCCTTAACACCTGAGCCCTGTCCATTCCACCATCCATTTAATCCGCTGGAACTACCAGATTTTCCAGATACACTCACATGGGTCAGATCAGTTCCACAGCTTTCACAGAACTTAGCAGCATCTGAATTTTCTTTTCCACATTCTGGGCAAATTTTTACCATTTTTTTAGTCTCCTGAGCTTTTCAAAGTAAACATGTTGTTTACTTTCTAAGTAGTGCCAGTAGGCCTGCCAAGCCTAATAAAACAGCTCCAGGTATTCCAAATAGTGATATGCTGATTAAAAGCCAGACGGCACTTATTATTAATATAATACCTCCCCATTTGGGGTTTTTGAGCACGTATGCTGCTCCTGCTATTCCAACTATTGATGCCAATATTGCGCTTGCACCCAAACCTGCAACTTCTGATGCAAATATTCCAAAAAGCACAGCAAATATTCCACCTAACAAACCAAAAATTCCACCCAATATTCCAACAATAACCTCCACAGTCCTTGATATTTCTTTCTCTTCGTTAACATCATTTGAATTGAAAGGTTTTCCACATTTAGAACAGAAAGTTGAACCTGGTTCATTTTCTGCTCCACATTCAGTACAGTACAATTTTTCCATTGTTTTCCTCCTGGGTTTTCACCACAATTTTTTTTAGAGGTTTTTACTTATTATTTGAAGCTTACACATCATGGAGAGAATATGTAGTCTTCAGTTATAAGTTAAAAACCTCTGCAAACTCTATTTTTCATCATGTTAATTATAATTTTCAAATATAACATGATGGATAATATCATCATGTATACATAAAATATGGCCATGTATATATTTCTTTCTGTTTAAGCCAGATCAAAAGGTTTATATGGCGCTCATTATTTTTTTTGATTTAGATAAAGGATTGTTCAGCAAAATAAAGAAATATAAATCGTTATTTTTCCAAATATTCAATTAAAAACTGACAAAAATTAGCAGGAAGATTAATAAAACATTGAGCCATTACTTCAATTTTTAAGTTTTTAATGAACAGTTTTATAATAATAGTAAAATGTTATGTTTTAAATTTAATAATTAATAGTTACTATCATATTGTTCAATTTTTTAAATCGATTTAAACAAACAATTGGTGTACATGAAAAAATTGATACAGATAAAAAAAAGTAATGTTCCGTAGTTAAATTTTAAAATCAACGCAAAAAAATAGTTAGAAAGTAAAAAAAACAGATCAATCCTCATTATGTATCAAAGTTTCAAGACGTTTAATAGCCCCATATTTATCCTTTTTTTCAAGTTTTGCCTCTTGAAGTGATTCTTCAAGGGTTCTGATGGAGTGGTCGTAGACTTCACGGTCAACAGGATATGGGTAGCCGTCTTTTCCGCCATGGGTGAAGCTGTACTTCACGGGATCCTTCCAGCTGGGCTCGGATCCGTAGACAAGGTCGGATATCAGGGCAAGGGCGCGTATCTTCTTGGGCCCCATTCCCCTAAGCGATATGAGCTCCTCGTAGTTTGAGGGCTGAATCTCCCATGCACTCTTTAGAACCTCAAATTCTCTGTCTGACAGGTCCATGTCAAGAACGGGGTGGTGTCTCGGCATCTTGAACTCATTGAAGTAGGCGTCAAGATTGGTCTGGGACTTTTCAATGGGTTTTCGGTCCCTGAAGTATTTTTTAAGGTGTTCTGGGTTGTCGCATATAAGATCAACACTTACATCCCGTGTTTCACCGCTTTCGTGGGCTGTCATGTCCAGAGCATTTGTTTCTGGTTTGTCGCAGCATATTCCCTGGTGGGGTTCGTCCACAAGGTCAGACACTGATTCTGAAAGCCAGTGGTACCTGCGGGCGTAGCGCGTTTCTTCGTTCATTCCCTGCTGCACCACGGACCATCCACCCTTTTCTGTCAAGATAAATGAGTGATGGTATAGCTGATATCCGTCCTGAACACAAGAGTTGTCGATCTTTGCTGAGATCTTGCTTGCATGGACCATCTCATCAATGGTTGCACTTGAAAGTGAGAAAATATCACCGGCCTTTTCAATATCTGATGGGGTGTTTCTTGAGGCTTTACCTTTACCACCTGCAACCATGATGCCGTGCTCCTCAGGTTTGATGGCCATTTTAAGTGCTCCACAGGTGGTTGTGGTGGTGCCTGATGAGTGCCAGTCAAAGCCTAAAACGCATGCAAATGCCTGGAACCAGTAAGGGTCCGATATTCTCCTTAAAAACTCCTGTGGGTCGTACTCGTAGAGCATCACATCTACAATACCCTTTGTAAGCTTGACCATTCTGGTAAATAGCCATCTGGGTGCTTTTCCCCCGTGAAGCGGAAGGTTTGCAACACCTCTTCTTGCCTGCATCTCCATCAAAGCCTTTTCTATTTAAAATTTAACAGTAGTATCTTTGAAGTTTCCCCTAAAAGTATCTTTTTTAGGTTACAAATTTTTTTTAAACAAATTTTTTTTTAAATTTACAGATTATTCAGATAAATTACTTTTATTAGATTAATCTAAAATTAAAATCTTATAAATTAAAATCTTATAAATTAAAATCTTATAAATTAAAATCTTATAAATTAAA